>Ga0209024_1000175_pt1 | contig 129433 bp, 114 predicted proteins | sample AutmiccommunBRH5_FD_187380 | JGI IMG/M metagenome (GOLD analysis project Ga0209024, IMG submission 187380) | Deep subsurface microbial communities from Mt. Terri, Switzerland - Autotrophic microbial communities BRH/5 (SPAdes) (version 2) | ecosystem: Environmental > Aquatic > Deep subsurface >...
ACCCCGGATCAAGCCCGGGGTGACACCTCCCCCGTAAACGGGGGAGGAGAAAGCGCTGCGCGAAATCAACTCACCGCCCTCGCGCTTTTCTTCACCCATGCCAGCAGCAGCGCCAGCGCCGCCGGGGTCACCCCTTCAATGCGCCCGGCCTGGCCGAGGGTCGCCGGGCGGGCGTCGATGAGCTTGGAACGGACCTCATTCGACAGGCCGGTGATTGCCGCATAGTCGAGATCAGCGGGCAGGGAGAGGCTTTCGTCCTTCTTGAAGGCGATGATGTCCGCTTCCTGGCGATGGAGATATCCGGCATAGAGCGCGTCAAACGCCAATTGTTCCGCGACCGGAACCGGCAGGCGGGCGAGTTCCGGCCAGATCGCGGCGAGCGCCGCCAGATCGACCTCGGGCAGGGCCAAAAGCTCGGATACCGAGCGGCGGCGGCCATCCTGATTGATCTTGAGGCCGTGTTTTGCGGCTTCGTTCGGCGTGATCGTCGTCTCGCGCGCCCATTGCCGCGCGGCTTCCAGCGCCGATTGTTTCACGTGGAACATTTCCGCGCGCGCCGGCCCGACGATCCCGGCGGCAATCCCCACCGGAGTCAGGCGCTGGTCGGCGTTGTCGGCGCGTAAGGTCAGGCGGTATTCCGCCCGGCTCGTAAACATGCGGTAGGGTTCTGTAACTCCGTTGGTTACAAGGTCATCGATCATCACCCCGATATAGGCCTGGGCCCGGTCGAGGGTGAACGGTTCGGCGCCTTTTGCGCTCCGCGCAGCATTGACCCCGGCCACCAGCCCTTGCGCGGCGGCTTCTTCATAGCCGGTGGTGCCATTGATTTGGCCGGCGAGGAACAAGCCGGGCAGGGCGCGCGTCTCCAGCGTCCGCGCAAGGGCGCGCGGGTCCACATAGTCGTACTCGATGGCGTAGCCGTAACGGATCACCCGCGCCTGTTCGAGGCCGGGAATGGTCTTGAGGAACGCCGCCTGCACGTCCTCGGGTAGGGAGGTCGAAATGCCGTTGGGATAGACCGTGTGATCGTCCAAACCCTCGGGCTCCAAGAAGATCTGATGGCTGTCGCGCTCGGCGAAGCGCACCACCTTGTCCTCGATGGAGGGGCAATAACGCGGGCCGCGGCCGGAAATCATGCCGCCATAAACGGCTGATTTTGTTATATTTTCCTCGATAATCGCGTGGGTCTCGGCGGTTGTGTAGGTGATCCCGCAGGCGATTTGCGGCACCTCGACCTTGTCCGTCATGAACGAAAACGGCACGGGTTCGGCGTCGGCGGGCTGCATTTCCAGCCGGTCCCAGTCGATGGTCCGTCCGTCAAGGCGCGCCGGCGTGCCGGTCTTGAGGCGGCCCATTTTGAGCCCCAGCCCGTAGAGCCGGTCGGAGAGGGCGATGGCCGGCGTTTCGACATCGCTCCAGTCGCCCGCCGCCCAGTCCTTGTCCGTTGGGCGCGCCTTGGCTCGCCCGGCGGGCAGGCGCTTGTCGCCAATATGGATGACGCCTTTGAGGAAGGTGCCGGTGGTGAGGACCACGGCTTTGGCGCGAATGCGGGTTCCGCCGGCGTTGATGATTCCGGCGACGCATGAAGAACCCCCTCCGTCAGCTTCGCTGACACCTCCGCCGTAAACGGGGGAGGAGGAAAGCGCAGCTTCTCTTCCCCCGCTTGCGGGGGAAGTACCGGCGGAGCCGGGGATGGGGGTTGGTGTTCCACGTGGAACATTTTCGACGATCAAGTCCTCCACCGCGGCCTCGAGGATCTCGAGGTTCGGATAATCGGAGAGGATCGCCTGCATGGTCTGGCGGTAGAGCCTGCGGTCGGCTTGCGCCCGGGGGCCGCGCACCGCCGGGCCCTTGGAGCGGTTGAGCATGCGGAACTGGATCCCGGCCCGGTCGATCACCCGGCCCATCAGCCCGTCCAGCGCATCGACTTCGCGCACCAGATGGCCCTTGCCGAGCCCGCCAATGGCCGGATTGCACGACATCTCGCCAATGGTGGCGCGGGCGTGGGTGGCGAGCAGGGTCCTGGCCCCGGCGCGCGCCGCCGCCGCCGCGGCTTCACAGCCTGCGTGTCCGCCTCCGATAACAATGACATCGTAGTCGTTCATGTTCTTTCCTTGGCCGCGGGATATAGGCCCGGGCCTGACGCAATGCACCTGTTTTCCGGACGAACGGTCCGGAATGTTTCACGTGAAACAATCGGAAAGCAGCGCTAGTACCCGCAGGCCTTCGCGGCGACGGTGACCACCAGCAGCCAGAGCCCGTTTATGGTCAGCGCCGGGGTATGATCCAACAGCACTTCGGCCCATGCGGCGGGGGTCTTCGCCTTCATCGCCTGACGGACAAACTGCCGAAGCGTGAAAAGGCACAGCAACCCAACCGAGACCAGAAGGCCCAGTCCGATCCAGAAAAACTGGCTGTCCGGCGCAACGCACATGCCCAAGGTTTAGGCGATGACGCTTTCAAAATCGTTCACGAGGAGCATTGTAAGGCCTGCCGGAAGAGGGGGGATAAGTTTTCCGGTCACAAATTGTTTCGCGGTTTTGCGCTGCGCCCCTGCGGTGTTCTTTACAATTTGGAAAGCATGCAATGCAGCAACAATGCTGGGCATACTTGCTGCAACTGGCCCTTTTGCTTGTGGGGAAACAACACAAAAGGGGCTCCTTATGGTGCAATCCGCAAAACTCCAGACCGTCAGTCCGCTTCCGGGGGGAAAGCCGTTATTCGGACCAAAACCTGTCCAGGCGCCGGAAAAGGCGCGCCACATCCATGATCGCCTGCAGCGTCTCGTTTCGGCGCCCGCGCCCGCCCCAAAGCTAAGCCTTGTGGACCAGCTCAATGAGCGGCTGCAGGAGAAGTATCGCGAATATGAGCGCGCCGCGCTCAGGCTTGAGCTCAGGGGCGAGCACGCCGCCGCGAAAGTCCTGCGCCAGGCGGCGGGCCGCGCACGGCTTTTACGTAATACGCATACGGAGGAAGGCGGCCTCGCCTAGATCGTCACACGCGAAGGTAGATTCGCACGACGATCCAGTTTTTAGCGGTCGCGCCGGACTTGCGAAAAACCGGAATCCACTTTTTCGCCCGGCGCTCCTAACCCGCCGTACACGGAAGATTCCGCAATCCGGAATCGGTTTCGCAATTTCCTCTACAAATCAGCAAGTTAGCCCCTTGGCGCCCGTTTCAGGCATGTGGGATGCAGCAAATTCGCGCGCCACACGAAACCAGCACAAAGGGGCTCATTATGGCGCATTTTACGAAAACCCGCTGCACTTTGCGGCCGCTCTTCGGACCGGCCGCGCTCCGGCAAAAGCCGACATGCGGTCCCATGTACGAACTTGAAACAGCCATCGAACTCGACCGGCGGCTGAAGCTGAAATATCGCGGCTATGAACGGGCCGCCGCCATGCTCGATCTCGATGGCGAGCGCGACGCCGCGAAATTGCTGCGCGCGGCGGCGGAGCGGGTGAAATTGCTGCGGCCAGCCGGCGAAGACGCCGGGCCGGAACGCGCGTCCCCTGCAAAGTAACCCTCTCGCGCGGGGCCCCACCGCTACGCAAAACCCGCGCCTGCGCCGCCTTACAAAAAGGGCGGCGCTGTCAGCGCCGCCCGGTCATATTCGCAACTGTCCGGCTTTTTTGGCTTATGCTTTGGCCTGCCGCTTGCGGGCGGCGGCAAGGCCGCCGATCCCGGCCATGAAGAGCCATGCAGCGGCGGGCAGTGGCACTTCGGGCGCGCCCGCAAAGTTCACGCCCAATGTCATGCTTTGCCCTGCGGTCGCCGACAGCGCGCTCACCAGGTTGATGAAAAGATTGTCGGCGTCAAACGAAAGCGCGACATCGTTAAAAGTGCTGGAAATCACGTAAAAGCCGACGAAATCGTCAATTGACGACAGCGAGTCCGTAATTCTGATCCCGTTGAAGGCGGCGCCTGAGATTGGGCCGTTGACTAAGGACGTGATCGTAATCGTGTTATCGTCAATGTCGACAGTTAATTGATCTTGGACGTCGAAAAACATGTGTTCGATTCCGGCCCCGACCACAACATCGCCCGAGCTCTCGAACAGACTGGAAGTGTCAGGAAAAAGGTAGTCAATTCTGACCGTTTCGCCGAGAAACGCCGCATGGGCAGCGCCCCATAACATCATCGCGCCGGCGCCGAACGGCGCCAGAATCTTAAGCAGTTTCATAGCTGGGTCCCCCAAAAACACTTACTGAAATTTCACCATGTGCCGGCGGCGCGGAGCGGTCAAGACGCAACTGAGCGCCTCATAAAAGATTCGTATGAGGAGTATTTACCTTAACGTCATTTCCCAATGCAAAAACTCGAGAAGATTTCGCCCAGCACGTCCTCGACGCCGACGGCGCCGGTAATTTTGCCCAGCGCCCGGGCGGCGAGGCGGGCGTCCTCAGCGGCAAGTTCCGGCGCGCGGGCGATAAGGCTTTCAGCGCGGGCCAGCGCAGCGAGGGCTTCCTCCACCGCCTGCACATGGCGGATGCGGGTGAGGGCCGGGCCGTCAGCGAATTCGCCGCCCGCCGCTTTGGCGGTCAGCGTCTCAACCAGTTTGGCCATACCCGCGCCGGTTTTGGCCGACAGGGCGATTTCCGTGAAGCCGGACTGTGCCATTTCGGGCGGTGCGCCGAGATCGGCCTTGTTCCAGACGATGATGTCGCCGGGTTTCAGAAGATCGCTTCCTTCTTCGCTTTCAGCCGCCGGATCGCGCACCAGCACCCGGATATCGGCGTCTTCCGCCCGTTTTCGCGCCCGCTTCATGCCCTCCGCCTCGATGGCGTCGCCAGTCATACCGCGCAGCCCAGCCGTATCGGCGATGGCCGCCACCACGCCGCCGAGATCGAGACGGGTCTCGACAATATCGCGGGTGGTGCCGGCGATCTCCGAGACGATGGCGACGTCCGACCCCGCGAGCGCATTGACGAGGGATGACTTGCCGGCGTTCGGGGCGCCGATCACCGCGATCGAGACCCCTTCGCGAATTCTCCGTGCACTGACCGACTGGTTAAGAAACGCAGTTAACGATTCCTGAAGGGCGCGGATGGCCGGGCCCGCCGACGCGGCCACCGCCGCCGGCACGTCGCCCTCATCAGGGAAGTCGATGTCGGCTTCGAGCGGCGCCATGACGGCCAGAATCTGCGCCCTCCAGCCTTCCGCCAGCGCCGACAGCCGCCCGTCGAGCTGACCCAAAGCCTGCTTTTTCTGCAGGATCGTTTCGGCATCGATAAGATCGGCGAGCGCCTCCGCCTGGGCCAGATCGAGCTTGCCGTTTTTGAGCGCCCGCAAGGTGAACTCTCCCGCCTCGGCCGGCCGCGCCCCGAGCCGGGAGAGCGCCTCGTAAAGCGCGGTTTCCACCGCGCGGCTGCCGTGCAGGTGAAATTCGGCGACATCCTCGCCGGTGAAGCTCTTCGGGTTTTCGAAAAGTATGGCCAAACCCTTGTCGATGACGGAACGGTCCGCCGGATCGCGCAGGGTCACATACGCCGCCGCGCGGGTAATAATCCGTTTACCAACGAATGCGTTGAAAATGCGGAACGCGTCCGGCCCGGAGATGCGATAGACCGCGACCCCGGCCTTGCCGGCGCCGGAGGCTCTGGCGAAGATGGTGTCGTTGGCGGACATCAGGAAAGGTGAATTGGTGAATGGTGAAATCTTGAATAGTGCATGAAGGCTGCCTTTCCAATCTCACCACTTCACCATTCGCCATTCACCGTTTTGGCTCATTTCTTCTTCGCGCCCATGCCCATCATGTTCTGGAATTGCTCCATGCCCTTGCTGGAGGACGCCATCCATTGCGCCATGAACCGCTCCGGATCGGCCAGCGTGTCCATATTGTCCTTGGCCCGCTTCATCATCTCTTTGACGATCATGTCGTTCATGGGCTCCATGTCGGGCTGGCCGAAAAAGGCCCGCGCCTCCGACGGGGTGCAGTCAATATTGATGGTCAGTTTCATGGGCGGGCCTCCTGAAAGGGATTTTCAGGAGGCTCTAGCGCAAATGGCGGGCGGGCGACAGGGTTTCAGTGACAAACCTCACCCAACTATTCCCGGATTGGGCATATCGTTCCCTGATACTTTGTCCCGCCGTCGAATAACGCAGCAAAGAACCCGGTCTGCTGGTTTTTCCCATTCTCATCCCGCGCAAAGGTGTTGAAAACCTGGAGAAAAGCCGAGTTAGGGGCCAGTTCATCGTCGGAAAGACCGCGCCTTAGCAGCACTGCTTCCGACGGCCCCGTTGCGCATTTATCGCCGGTTTGGACGTCATGGACGACAGCGCCCCCCGCGAGGAGGCAGTGCGGGCGAAGGTAAAATCCATAGTCCAATTCGTCAGTACAGTAATCGATCGCCAGTTCGGCGCGGGCAAATGCTTGCGTTTCCGTCAGCATGTCCTGTGCGAAGGCAAATTCTTCGCTTTCTTTCCAGTCTGGCAGGCCGTCAATCGCTTCCTGATAATGGCCATAGGCGTCCAGCATGAGAAAATGCTTTTTTTCCGCTTCTTTTTCAGCGAGTAGAATCTGCTGGCGGTGATGTTCCGCGTCACTTTGGGCGTCGCGCCTATCCGCCTTCGTTGAATCGGGATTGCTGTTGCGCACTCGCGCCTCGGCCACTTTCTCAGCGTGAAAATCAATGGCGGCAGAGGCTTCTTCATACTCATGGCGCGCATTATCGCGAGCGCTTTGGGCTGCAAAAATCCGCCGTCCAACAATATACCCTGACAGAAAAGCCCGCTCGGCTTCGACCGGGCAGCCGCCGCGATAAGCTTCGCCCGAACGACCGAACGCTTCCCCTCCAGCCTCAGTGCAAGTGAAAGGAAGTGACTCCAGCGCGTTCGCTGTAACCGGCAAACACGCGGCGCTGAGGATTGCTATGAAAAGTCGCTTCATGGCTGGCGTCTCCAATCACATGCGCCAGCCTAGCAAAAGTAAACGCGAGTACCGATACTATAATTTCATTGTCCCGGAACCGGCGGGACCGGCTGCGGCGGCGCGGCCGGGTCGAGCTCAGGGACGTCGACGACGCCGCGCCCCACATGAGAGCGGCCGCGGCTGTAGAGGAAATAGACGAGAAGGCCGATCACCGCCCAGATGGCGAACAGCATCAGCGTGTAGGCCGACAGCGAGAAAAACAGATAGAAACAGCCGAGAATTGAAACCGGTGCGATCACATAAACCGCCGGGGTGCGGAACGGCCGGACCCGGCCCGGATCCGTCCGCCGCAACACCATCACCGCGACTGAGACCATGGCGAAGGCGAACAGCGTGCCGGAGTTGGAGATATCGGCGAGCGCGCCCACAGGAAAGAACGCAGCGAACACGGCCACAAAGACGCCGGTGACGATGGTGATCACATGCGGCGTCCTGAACCGCGGGTGGATTTTCGAGAATACTTTGGGCAACAACCCGTCGCGGCTCATGACGAAGAAGATCCGCGTCTGGCCGAACATCATCATCAGGATCACTGACGGCAGGGCGATGCCGGCGGCGAGCCCGACCAGATTACCGATCTGCGGCCAGCCAATCTCGCGCAGGGTCCAGGCGATGGCTTCCCTCGAACAGACCACCGCTTCATTGGCGATGCCGTTGCACGCGGCGGTAAGGGCGGCGCTGCCCGGCGCAAGGCCCGTTCCGTCCGTCGCCAGCATGGGCTGGGCGCCGACCGTGCCGGTGACGCCGGCCGCCACGAGGAGGTAGAACGCTGTGCAGATCGTCAGGGAACCGATCAATCCGATGGGCATGTTGCGCTGCGGGTTGCGGGTTTCTTCGGCGGCGGTGGAAACCGCGTCAAAGCCCACATAGGCGAAGAAAATCGACGCGGCGGCGGCGGAAATCCCGCCAATGCCGAGCGGCGCGAAGGGCTCGAAATTCTCGGCGTTCATCACCGGCAGCGCGAGGAAGATAAATACCGTCAGCGCCGTAATTTTCACGCAGACCAGCACCGCATTGACCCGCGCGCTTTCGGTGGTGCCGATCACGAGGAGCCACGTCACCGCCAACGCGATCAGCGCCGCCGGGACGTTGACGATGCCGCCGCCGCTGGGCCCCGCCGTAAAGGCGACCGACAGGTCGATGCCGAGCACATTATGCAGGATGCCGACCACATAGCCGGACCAACCCACCGACACGGCGCCCGCCGCCACGGCGTATTCCAGCACCAGCGCCCAGCCGACCATCCAGGCGAGCAGCTCGCCCATGACCGCATAGGTGTAGGTGTAGGCCGAGCCCGACACTGGCACCATGGAGGCGAGTTCCGCATAGCAAAGCGCGGCGACGGCGCAGACCGCAGCGGCGATGATGAAGGATATCATCATGCCCGGCCCGGCCTTTTGCGCGGCCTCGGCGGTGAGGACGAAAATGCCCGTGCCGATAATGGCGCCGACGCCGAGCATGGTGAGTTGAAAAGCGCCAAGCGAACGCGGCAGCGCGTTCTTCCCGGCGGTCGCGAGAATCGCATCGAGCGATTTCACCCGATCGAATAACATGTGTGGAAGGTCTTTCGCAGAATTGCGATTGCGGACGCTACGCCGAATTCAAAAACGCGCAAGCGGTATTTTTTTGCGCCTTGCCTGCCGGGCTCTAACGCAGCCCTCCCGCCCTCGTGATTTGCCGACACTCGCGCCTTGCCTATCTCCGGCCAATCATTGACGGTGCAAAAGCGCTGTTTCCAGCAGCGCAAAAAAGGAGAGACATGATGCCCCGCGACGCTGTTCTGATCGACAATCCCGCCCTTAACGACCTGCCCTTTTCGCCGGCGGTGCGCGCCGGGGAATTGACCTATCTCAGCGGCCAGGTCGGCCTCGATCCCGCCACGCGAAAGCTCGCTGACGGCGCCGCGGCCCAGACCACACAGGCGCTCGCCAATATCGCGACCGTCGCCAAAGTTGCGGGCAAGAGCCTCGACGATGTGGTCAAGGCCAATATCTTCATCACCGACATGGCCGACTACGCCGCCATGAACGAGGCCTATGCGAAAGGCTTCGCCAAGCCCTATCCGGCGCGCACCTGCGTCGCCGTCGCCGCCCTGCCGCTCGGCGCGCGGGTCGAAATCGAAGTCATCCTGCGCTAAGCCCGGCGCTGCGCTTTTGCGAACAAGGATCGCCCATGACCAGAGCCATCTTTCTCGACGCCCTTGGCGGGCCGGAAAATTTCACGGCGCGCGCGCATGATCTGCCGCCGCCGGGTCCGGGCGAACTGCGCGTCCGTCACACCGCCATCGGCCTCAATTTCATCGATATCTACAAGCGCACCGGGCTATATCCCGTCTCGGTTCCGGCGATCCTCGGCTCGGAAGCGGCGGGCGTCGTTGAGGCGGCAGGCGAGGGCGTTGAAGGTTTCCGGGAAGGCGGCCGGATCGCCTATATTGGCGGCGCCGGGGCCTATGCGGACGCTGCAAACGTGCCCGCCGTAACGGCCGCGCCGATCCCTGACGGCGTCTCCGACGAGGTCGCAGCAGCGGTGTTCCTCAAGGGCCTGACGGCGGAAATGCTGGTCGCCCAAGTCTATCCGCTCAAAGCCGGCGAGGCCTGTCTCGTCCACGCCGCAGCGGGCGGGGTCGGCACGCTACTTTGTCAGTGGGCCAATCATCTCGGCGCGCGGGTCATCGCCGTGGTCGGCTCGCCGGAAAAAGAGGCCGTCGCCCGCGCCAATGGCGCCCATGAGGTAATCATCCGTACACAGACGGACAACATCGCCGGCGACGTCCGCCGCCTGACCGATAATGAAGGCGTCGCGGTCGCTTATGACAGCGTCGGCGCCGCAACCTTCGAGGCATCGCTCGACAGTCTCGCCATGCGCGGCCATATGGTGACCTTCGGCAACGCCTCGGGCCCGGTTCCCGCGGTGGCGCCGCTGGAGCTGTCCCGGCGCGGCTCGCTGACCCTGACGCGGCCGACGCTTTTCCACTATGCGACGCCGGACCGCTTGCCCGCCATGGCTGCAACCCTGTTTGCGATGGTCGCCAAAGGCGCAGTCGTTCCCAATATCCAGCACCGCTTCGCCCTGGCCGATGTGGCCGAGGCCCACCGCCTGCTGGAAAGCGGAACCAGCCACGGCGCGATAGTCCTTAACCCTTAGAGTAAAGTAATTTCAGATGGTTAGATGGTTAATGCTGACGGGAATCGTCGCGCTCGCCGGCTGCAGCGACTCTGTAACCGGCGCGGACACACAAAACCCGGCAGCCGCCTCCACGGGCTGGTTCATCGATGCGGACGCGGCCTTCGGCGGCGATCTCAACGCCTTTTTCGAGTGCCTTGAGATGTCCGATGCGGCGCTGGTGTCGGCCCATCGGGGCGGGCCTTATCCCGGCCTTCCCGAAAACGCGATTGAGACCATGGACGCGCTGATGACGCGGATCCCGGCGATCATGGAAATCGACGTGGCGACCTCCGCCGACGGGGTGCTTTTCCTCCACCATGACGACACGCTGGAGCGCGCCACCACGGGCGCAGGCGAGGCGAGCGCGCTTGACTGGGACGAGATCAACCGCCTGAAGCTCGAAGATGATGACGGCGCGCGCACCGCTTTCGCGCCGTCCCGGTTCGACGACGCCCTCGCCTGGGCCGAGGGCCGCACTCTGCTGCAGATCGATTTCAAGCAGTCGACCCGCTATGAGGACGTCGCCGCGGAAGTGACGCGTCAGGGCGCGCAAGACCGTGTGATCCTCATCGCCTATTCCATGGCCTCGGCGCAAAAACTCCACCGGCTGATGCCCGATGCGATGATTTCCCTCTCGCTTGACACCCAGTCGGAACTGAACCGCGCCGTGGCGGCGGGCGTTCCCGACGACCGCATTCTGGGCTTCACCGGCATTGAGGATCCGCGTCCGCGCCTGTTCTCGATCCTCAACAGTCAGGACGTCGAAGTCATTTTCGGCACGCTCGGCGGCGCCGATTCCATCGACAATGACATCGCCCGCTCCGGCTATGAGGCGCTCTATGCCGAGATCGCCGCCCAGGGCGCCGACATCATCGCCACCGACCGGCCGATCGAGGCGTTTGCGGCGCTGGAAGACGGCGGCCGGGCGGTGGAAGCGGGCGAATGCGGGGTCGCGAAACGCTGAAAATGCTGCGCAGCATAAGTGCAGCATTTTTTGCAGCAAACGAGGCCGCCGCGGCGCCCCGTGGCGCGCCATAAAAACGCCGGGTAAGATCGCACCCCATGAAACTCGGACTGAAACCCGGCCTCATCCGCACCATCGCCCTTTATGCGCTCGGCCTCGCGCTGGCCGCCATCGCACTCGCCTGGCTTGAGTACAAATATGTGACGCGGGTGTTCACCGGCGAAATTTATGTGGTTGTCATCGCGCTCGGGTTCACCGCGCTCGGCGTCTGGGCCGGGGCGCGCCTGACCCGTAAGACGCAAAGCCCGCCGTTCGAGGTCAATCTTGCGGCGCTTGCCTCGCTCGGCGTCACGGCCCGCGAACAGGAAATGCTCGCCGCCCTTGCCGACGGCCTCACCAACAAGGAAATCGCCCGCCGCTTCAACGTCTCGCCCAACACGGTGAAGACCCATGTGTCGAGCCTATATGAAAAGCTCGAGGTTTCGAGGCGCACGCAGGCGGTGCAAAAAGCCAAAGCGCTGGCGCTCATCCCCTAGGGCTGACCCGCTGTTTTTACTGAAATCACCCTTTCAGGCGATGGATTTCCCCTGCGTTTCGCTGAAATGTGGACGCGCAACAGGGGCCATAAGGGAAACGTCATGCTCAAAATCGCAGCGATATACGGAGCCATCTCCGGTTCGATCATCATCGCCGTCATGGTCGCCGGCATCTATCTGAATGAGGGCGGCCATGGCAGCGGCACCGGCGGGCAACTGTTTGGCTATACGGTCATGCTGGTGGCGCTCATCCTTATCTTTGTCGGCGTCAAGCGGTACCGGGATCAGTCTCTCGGAGGGGTGATCAAATTCGGTCCCGCCTTCGGGCTCGGCCTCGCCATCGCCGCCGTCGCTGGAATTTTCTATGTGATCGGCTGGGAGATTTCGCTCGCCGCCACCAACTACGCCTTCGCCGAGGAATATGCGCAAGGCGCCATCGCCGCCAAGGAAGCCGCCGGCGTCACCGGCGAAGCGCTGGAGAAAGTCGCCGCCGACATGCGCGCCTTTGTCGAGCAGTACAAAAACCCGTTCTTCCGCCTGCCGATGACCTTCATCGAGATCTTCCCGGTGGGCTTTGTGGTGGCGCTGGTCTCGGCTGCCTTGCTGCGCAATCCGAAGATGTTTCCGGCGCGGTAGGAGGTATTCGTGGCGCGCATTCTATACGGAAAACCGCGTACGCTTTTCCTGAATGCGCGCCAGATCTTCGGGCGATAAATCAGGATCGCCCGTTGATCTAGTTTTTTTGCCAGCGCGCCGGGTTTTCAAAAAACCGGATTCCACTTTTTCGTCCGGCGCGCTAACGCATTGAATCCAAAAGGGTTCTCAGCGGCGTCAGCTGGCCGAGAAGGCCCGGCCAGTCGGCGTCCGGGAGTTCGGCCTTGAGCTTGGCGAGGCCCGGCCCCACTGCCCGCACGGCTGTGTCTCGAATGGCGGCGCCGTCCAGCGTCACCTTCACCCGCTTGATCCGGCGATCCTCCGTATCCGGAACAAACTCGACAAAGCCCTTTGCCTCGAGCTTCTTCACCGTCGACGACATGGTCGGCTGCGCCACCTGCATGGCCGAAGCGATCTCGCCGATGGTTTCGCGCGCATCGAGCCGCAGCAAGTGATTGATGATGGCGAACTGCGCCAGCGTCAGATCGCCGGGCATCACCCGCTCGAACTCGCGATCGGCGAGGCGCGCAATGATCGAGATTTCCGTGAACACTTTGAAGATCGCCGGGTCGCCGGGAAGGCCCGGCCCGGACGGCGTTTTTTTCTTATTCATCAGCAACAATCAACCGGGTCTGAAGCGGCCAGCGCGGCGCCGGCGCCGAAGGTCTCGCATAGCCGAACCGGAACAGCCCCTGCAACCGCCCGTCGAGCGCCGACCGCGGCGCCCGCACCCCGGTAAAGTCATGAATTTCTTCAAAAATTTCCGCCATTTCGGGATATTCCTGCAGCGCCTGGCTGAACGGCTGCATGGCGAGCCCCATTCTCGTCGCCGCCAGTTGCAATCGCACCCAGCCGGCCCCGGCGCGCAGTTGATCCGTACGCGAATTACCTGAGGTCGCCAGCCAGCCGAACGCCATGGCGCTGTCGATATTGCGGTTATAGAATTTACGCGTTTCCGCATAGGCGAACGACGACGGGTCGTTCATCTTCGCCTGGGTCAGCACGCCGGCGGCGCTCATGGCCTCCATCGCCGGGCCGGAAAGGGAGATGCCGTCGGGCGCAGCATTGATTTCGTCCTCGCCGATCCGCGTCAGCATCGAGGATTCATGCATGGCGGCAGGCGTTTCCATTTCCACCGCCCATGCGTTGCGGCAAATCTCCTTTAACGCCGCAAGATTCGTCGCATCATGGACCCACTCGAATTCGCCGTCGCCGGGGCGCAAGACTTCGTCCAGCGCTGTCATGGTTTCAGCACTGACGGGACGCGCCTGATTGAACGGAACCCGCGCCGTGCGGCGTTCGCTAATGGCTGTAAATAAAGGCTCTTTCGCAAGGTTCGGCGTCGCGATAAACCGCACAGACGCGACCGGCCGCCCATCGAGGCGCGGCTGGCCAGCGCCTTCGGGGAAGGGCGCGATCTCAGCCGCGAAGCCCTGCTGCGCCGCTGCGATCCGCATCACCTCAAGAAAAGCCCCGAGCCCGATGGCGATCTGGCGGTCCGGCGGATCGGTGACGGGCAGGCGGCGGTCGAGATCGCAAAAAAGGGTCAGCGCATCATCGTCATCAAGGCGCACCAGCCATGGCTGGCGGTTATGCGGGTTGGGCGCGAGCACGGCGTAGGAAAGCGCATCAAGGCGCGGATCGCCGAAGCCGGTTCCCGCCGCGCTCCACGGCGCGCGCGCCGCCGACAAATCCGATTGCAGCAACCGCGCCGCACCGGCGCCGATCAGCGCCAGTCCGGCGCCGCCCGTGGCCAGCATGATCCGCCGTGACACCATGACGTTTCTCCCGGCGCTTTCTATAGCCGCCTAATATATAGATGTCTATGTATTTAGGCTTGCCCCGGTGAATAGCCACCGGTGTCAGCGAAAAAAATGTCGGATTTATACAATCAAAGCCGGACAGAGAAGCGCAGAGGAAAGAGACGCAAGGTTGCGAAAGCAGCCGCGCAAGACATCTTTCGGGGGAGAGATGAGCGCCGCCAGGTTAATCGCCCGGCGGCGTTTTTCGTTTCCGGTCAGATCAAGGCTGCAACGCCACAGCCCTTTGCCACGCTTCGCGCGACGTCAGCCGCTCGAAATAGGCTTTGGTCCGCTCGCCCATAAGCTCTCCATTGCGCGACACCTGGGTGAGGAAAAGAATGTAGCCGACTGAAATATCCGCCAGCGAAAACTCGCCGAGCAGATAATCGCGGCCCTCAAGCCCCGCTTCCAGAAAGGCGAGGCAATTCTTCATCTCGCCGACGGCCCAGAGCCGCATGCTCTCGATCCGGTGCTCCTTGGGCAGCAGCATGGAGTGGCCCAGAAGCTGGCCCACATAGCCGCCCATGCCGGCCTCGCCGAACTCCAGCCATTGCAGGTAATCGCCATAGTCCGCATGCTGAGCATTGCGCGACAGCCTGCCGTCCGCATATTTGTTGGCGAGATATTCGATGATCGCCACGGATTCGATCATCCGCTTGCCGCCGTCGAAAAACACCGGGGTTTTACCGAGCGGGTTGAGCGCGCGATATTCCGGCAGCTTTAGCGAGGCGCGGTCAAAGGCGCGAGTTTCAATGTCGGCCTCCAGCCCCAGCTCGTCGAGCGCCCAGGCGACGCGCAAGGAGCGGGTCATGGGAAAATGGATGAGTTTGAGAGTCATTCCTGAATCCTGTGGTTCACTGCCATTTGCAATTAACCGCGCGCCAGCCGATAAAAGCAACGCTGCTGCGCAGTCTAAAGTGCGGTCCAATGCGCTACCGGAGCAGGTGGTTTGCGACATGCCGCCGCTGCGGCGTTCTCGCCCCTTATCCGCGCAGCGCAGCGTTTCTAGCTTGTGAGTAAGTCAGACGGTCCATCAACACAGGACGCGGCTCATGGAACTCGACGCACTCCTTCTCTCCCGCCTGCAGTTTGCGTTTGTCATCGCCTTTCACATCATGTTTCCGGCCTTCACTATCGGCCTCGCGGCGTTTCTCGCCGTCTGCGAAGGGCTGTGGCTGAAAACCGGGCGCGATGTGTTCTTGCGGCTCTATCTGCACTGGGTCAAAATCTTCGCCCTCGCCTTCGCCATGGGCGTCGTCACCGGCGTCGTCATGAGCTATCAGTTCGGCTCCAACTGGTCGGTGTTTTCCGACAAGACCGGCAATGTGCTAGGGCCCTTGCTCGGCTATGAAGTGCTGACGGCGTTTTTCCTTGAGGCGACCTTTCTCGGGGTGATGCTGTTCGGCTGGAAACGCGTCGGCCGCCGCCTGCATTTTATCGCCACGCTGGCCGTTTCCATCGGCACGATGATCTCCGCGTTCTGGATTCTCTCCGCCAATAGCTGGATGCAGACGCCGCAGGGTTTTGCGATCGACGCCGACGGGCGGTTCTATGCGACCAGCTGGTTGGAGGTGATTTTCAACCCGTCCTTTCCTTCTCGCTATGTCCACATGATGCTGGCCGCCTTCATCACCACCGCCGCCGTGGTCATGGCGGCGGGCGCGGCGCAGGTGTTGCGCGGCCGGGTCAGCGAACCGACCCGCTATCAGATGCGCATGGCCGCCGCGACGCTCGCCGTGCTGATGCCGCTGCAGGTCTGGGCCGGGCACTGGTCCGGCGAGATCGCCCATGAATATCAACCCGCCAAAGTCGCCGCCATGGAAGGCTGGTGGGAGACTAAAGAAGGTCAGCCGACGATCCTGTTTGCGATCCCCGATCAGGACAACAAGCGCAACATCGCCGAGATCGGCATACCAGGCCTCGGCGACGTCGTGGTCGGCGGCGAAAAGCCGCTCAAGGGACTCGACGCCTTTCCCGACAGCGAGCATCCGCCGGTGTTCATCACCTTCTGGGCCTTCCGCATCATGGTCGCCGCCGGGCTCGGCCTGCTCGCCATCGGCCTGTGGGGCCTGTATCTGTGGCGCGCGAAAAAGCTGACGAAGCCGGGCCTCTTTCACTGGCTGGCGATCCCCGGCGGAACCCTCGGCTTTATCGCCGTCATCTCCGGCTGGGTCGTCGCCGAAGTCGGCCGCCAGCCTTACACCGTGTACGGAGTGCTGCGCACCGCCGACAGCGTCTCGCCGGTCCCCGCCGGACAGGTCGCCTTTTCGCTGCTGGTGTTCATGACCGTCTACGCGATCATCTTCACCGCCGGCATCGTCTATATGGCGCGCATCGCCACGCGCGGTTTCGACGACGAGCCCGCCGGCGATCCGAAGCAGGAGCAGCGCGCGCCGGGCACGCCCATGGGCGCCGTCCACGAACCCGCCGACACGCCCGAGGATCATTCATCGGGCGGCGCGGCCGCCGCAGCCAAAGGAGGCGCATGATGGATTTACCCCTGATCTGGGCGGTTCTGATCGCCGTCGCGGTGATGATGTATGTGCTGCTCGACGGGTTCGATCTCGGCATCGGCATCCTCACCGGTTTCGCCGATGATGAGGCGGAACGCTCGCTGATGACCGCTTCGATCGAGCCGGTCTGGGACGGCAATGAAACCTGGCTGGTGCTCGGCGGCGGCGGGTTGTTTGCTGCGTTTCCACTCGCTTACGCGATCCTCATTCCGGCGTTTTATCTCCCGGTGCTGCTGATGCTGGCGGCGCTGATCTTTCGCGGCGTTGCGTTCGAGTTCCGCCACAAGGCGGTTCGTCCGGCCACGAAGCGTTTCTGGAACGGAGCCTTCTTCGGCGGCTCGCTCCTCGCCGCCCTGTCGCAGGGGATCATTCTCGGCGCCTTCATTCAGGGCGTCGAGGTTGAGGGCCGCGCCTATGCCGGCGGCGGCTTCGACTGGCTGACGCCGTTCTCGCTGCTCACCGGATCTGCGGTGGTGATCGGCTATGTGCTGCTCGGCTCATGCTGGCTGATCTTGAAAACCGAAGGCGCGCTCCATGCCGGCGCGAAAAAATGGGCGCGCCGTTCGCTCATCGGGGTGGCGCTTTCCATGGCGCTGGTCAGCTTCGCGACGCTTTCCATCGATCCGCGCGTGACGGCGCGCTGGGGCGTTTCCATGGCTCATGTGGAATGGTCGAAATTCACGCTCCTGGCGCCGATCCCGCTGGTCGGGGCTGCGCTGATGGCGGCGCTGTGGCGCGATCTCAGCCAGAGAAAGTCGGCGCCAGACTGGCGGCCCATTCTTCTCGCCGCCGGGATCTTCCTCACCGGCTATCTCGGCCTCGCCGTGTCGCTGTTTCCCTATAACGTGCCCTTCGCCAGCACCATCTGGGAGACGGCCGCGCGCGACAATGCGCTGGGGTTCATGCTGGCCGGCGGCGCGGTGATGCTGCCCGTCATCCTCGGCTACACGATCTATGTCTATTCGCTGTTCTGGGGGAAGGTGAAGGAAGGCGAGGGCTATCATGGCTAGATTCGAGCCGGTTCCTCCGCCTGCGGATGATGAGAAGCCGGGCCCGCTCGGCGCCCGGCTGTTCTGGTTCATGATGATTGCGCTGGCCGGCGTGCTCGCCGTCGCCGGCGCCGCCTACCTGCTGCGGGCGCTCCTGTTTATGGGCTGAGAGGCCAGACAAAACAAAACCGGCGCAAGGCGCGCGCCGGTTTTGCTCGTCGTTCAGCCAGTCGCCGGCCTAGGTCCAGTAAGGCGAGACGCCGTAATAATTATGCACGGTCTCGCCATAGGTGCGGTCATAGAGCCGATCGCGCTCGGTACGCTCAAGGGTCGGCGCCCCCTGAAGCTGTTCTTTTGACAGATTGACCACATAGCCGTCGCGGTTTTCGTCGTAATTCAGCGTCTTCCATGGCAGCGGATGGGTTTTTTCGCCCATCCCTAAAAATCCGCCGAACAACATGACGGCGTAAGCGACATTGCCGCCGCGCTTGTCGAGCATCACATTATTGACCGTGCCGAGCTTTTCGCCTTCGGCATTGAAGACGGCCGTGCCTTCCACCTTATCCGCTGCAATCAGGTTTGCGGTTTCGTTGGTTTCGATATTCGCCATTTTCGTCCTCCAGGGGTTTGATCCCCCCGCAGGACAGCAACGCACATAACCCGCCGTTGGTTCCGTGGATAATCCTTAACGTCGGCAACCGTTAATTGGAGAGACTGAAAAACCGCGCGGCGTTATCGTGGAATATGCTTCGCTTTTGCGCTTCGCTCAAAAACTCCATCGCCTCATAGCGCTCGATGATTGGCGCTGCTTCCCAATTGTCGGTGGCGAACATCACCCGGTCGATGAAACCGCGTTCGAGAAACGCCCTGACCGCGGCCTCATGCACGGGCGGCGGCGCCACCGAATGCAGCGCCGTCATATCCACATAAATATTGGGGTAGTCGGCGAGCAGGGCGAAGGTTTCCTCCAGATAATCGATATTATCGAGCATCGGCATGGCCGGGAACCCCGCATGCTGCAGCCATATCTTCATGGTCGGATGCTTTTCCAGCACTGGCCGCAACAGCGACGGATCGCCGAGATCTGGATCGAAATTAGGGCAGCACCCGGCCGGGCGCGACGGCGAATCCTTGGGCGGGCCGCGATTGATGTGGACGCCTACAGGAATGTCGAGCTCATAGGCAAGCGCCCAATAGGGCGCCATGCGCGGGTCTGTCGGTGAAACGCCAGCATAGATGTAAGTCAGCTCGCCCATGACCGACATGGCGCCGCTTTCATATTGCGCGCGCAGCCAGTCAACGTCGGGCCAGCTGGCGCCGTTCCAGCTGCAGCTTTGCTCGCCCTCGACGCGCAAGGCGACGCACGGGAAAGTCGGGCCGATCAAAAAGCGGCCGGGGGCCGCCTCGCCCCAATCGGCGATGTCGGACGGCTCGTTGATAAACAGCACTGACTGCGTAATGCCGTTCGCATCCATTTCCGCAAGCACCCCGGCGAGATCGGCGGCGTCATCCATGCCGACAAAAGCCGCATGCATGTGGGCGTTGAAGATCGGCGGCGTATCGGGCGACGCCGGCGACATCGCCTCATCGGCTGGAGCCGTACACGAACTAATTGCAAGACCCGCAAAAGCGGCCAGGGAAAATGTCCGAAACAAGCCCATGAGCGCTCCCCTCAAGCTGCTTGTCGGCAACTAGAGAGGTAACCGGTGGGAGCGTCAATCGGAAAGGTGCAGTCTCTAAGTATTCATCGAGTCGAAGAAATCGCGGTTCGACTTGGTCTGCTTGAGCTTTTCGATCAGGAACTCAATGGCGTCCGACGTGCCCATGGGCGACAGAATCCGGCGCAGCACGAAGATTTTCTGCATGTCGCCTTTCGCCGTGATGAGGTCTTCCTTGCGGGTGCCGGACTTGGCGATGTCGATGGCCGGATAGGTGCGCTTGTCGGCGACCTTGCGGTCGAGGATGAGTTCTGAGTTACCCGTGCCCTTGAATTCTTCAAAGATCACCTCGTCCATTTTCGAGCCCGTCTCGATCAGGGCTGTTGCGATGATGGTCAGCGAACCGCCTTCCTCGATATTGCGCGCCGCGCCGAAGAAGCGTTTCGGGCGCTGCAGCGCGTTGGCGTCGACGCCGCCAGTCAGCACCTTGCCCGATGACGGCACCACGGTGTTGTAGGCGCGGCCCAAACGCGTGATCGAGTCGAGCAGGATCACCACATCGCGGCCGTGCTCAACGAGGCGCTTGGCTTTTTCGATGACCATCTCCGCCACCGCAACGTGGCGCGTCGCCGGCTCGTCAAAGGTTGAGGAAACGACCTCGCCCTTCACCGAGCGCTGCATGTCGGTCACTTCTTCCGGCCGTTCGTCGATCAGCAGCACGATCAGATAGGCTTCGGGGTGATTGGTGGCGATCGAGTGGGCGATGTTCTGGAGGATGACGGTTTTACCGGTGCGCGGCGGCGCGGTGATCAGCCCGCGCTGACCCTTGCCCAGCGGCGCCACGAGGTCGATGACCCGGGCGGTGAGGTCTTTGGTTTTCTCGCCTTCGATTTCCATTTTCAGCCGCTCTTCCGGATAGAGCGGGGTCAAATTGTCGAAGTGCACCTTGTGGCGGGTTTTCTCCGGGTCCTCGAAATTGATCGTGTGGACTTTGAGCAGCGCGAAATAACGCTCGCCGTCTTTCGGGCTGCGGATTTCACCCTGCACCGTGTCGCCGGTCCTCAGCGCAAAGCGGCGGATCTGGTTCGGCGAAACGTAAATGTCGTCCGGCCCGGCGAGGTAGTTCGCATCGGGCGAGCGCAGGAACCCGAATCCGTCGGAGAGGACTTCGAGAACGCCGCCGCCGTGAATTTCAACCTCGAGATCGGCGAGCTCTTTCAGAATCGAAAACAGCATGTCCTGCTTGCGCATGGTCGAGGCGTTTTCGACCTCAAGCTCTTCGGCGAAGGCGAGCAGCTCGGCCGGGGTTTTTTCTTTCAGCTCATCGAGCGTCATGGTTTTAGGCAGCATGGGTGGCCTCAATCAGGGAAATGGCCTCGCGAACGGGCGCCGCGAGGCAGGGAAGGTCAGCAATGGAATTACGGGGCGCGCGGGCGGCCGGCTGGCCGGGCGGCGCTCATAAGGAAAGTTGGGCTAGATATAATCGCAGGGCGCGGTTCGTCAATGTAGTTTCGGCGCTGTTTGGGGCGGAAATGGCGCAGAAATCCTCATGGGCGGGCCTGTTCAGCCGCTCTTTACCGGTTTGCGGTCTACTGGGCCGCGCCAGTTTGGGAGGCCCGCCCCATGATCCGCATTCCATCAGCCCTGCCGTTCCGTCTCGTCGCCCTGTCGCTGACGGCCCTCTCGCTCGCCGGCTGCGGCGATACGGCGCCGAAGCGCACGCTGCTCGACGCCGCCAGCCTCTATGCCGATTACAAGGCGACATTCGAGACAATCCGCGCTGCCTATCCGGGACCGTTCGAAGATTTCTCGCGCATCCCGGCGCGCGATCCCGCCGATGATGACGGCCTCGATCGCGATTTCCTGAAGTTGCTGCGCGACCAGTTTCCCGTCGACCATATCGATTTCTTCCCCATCGGCGACACCGGCGCTGACGAGATCGACGTGGTGATCGACCGCTATCAGGATGGCGACAAGTGGGTGACGGTGAGCCTCGTTTATTTCAGCACGCCGCTGACGCTGTCGCGCAACAATCCGAAAGTGCGCTTGTTCGAGGCGTGCGATCAGGACGCGCTCGACTGGCTGGGCGCCAAATCAGAACCCGGTTCGCTGATCGCCTTCTGCCAGCTCAACGCGAACTGGTACGCGCATCAAAAGGTCGAATAGCGCCGCCTATCGCCGCCTGCTATTGCGGATTTTCGAACCACGCTTCCATCATCGGCGCGATTTCTTCTGAATAGAACAGCACTTCCGGCGGCTCTTCGCGCCAGGCGGCGTCGGACTGCGCGAAGGCGATGAACATGTCCGTTTCATGCGACGGCGCGCCGTAGGCCTCTTTCAGCGCCGCGACGGATTTCGCCTTGTCGTCGGCGTCGACCATCACCCAGACCATTTGCAGCCTGTCGTCGCCAATGACGAATTCAGCCCAGCGCGGCGCCCCGAGAAAATCGAGCCCGTCGCAATCGATCTGCACCTGTTTCGCCGGCTTGTTCGGCAGGAAGGGCGGGTCAATGGGCCGGTTGACGAAACCCTTTGCGCATTTGCCGTCGAGCGCCGCTTCGATTTCCGCAGCGCTTGCGCCCCAGCGAATGACGTCAGGGCGAAGGGGATCGCCCTTTGCGGGCGCGCAGGCGAGGATCGCAAGACTGGCAAGTCCAAGCAACAGTTTCGTTTTCATCATTCGCTCCCGACCGGGCATCCCGGCGCGGGCGCCGGGTCTGCGTTTTGTTCCGTAAACAGAGTTTCTATTTCCGATTTGTTCCAGTTGTTCGGATCGAGCAACAGCACGCATTTATAACTCGCCATGGCTTCGCCAGTGCGGTTCTTCTGTTTCAGAACATTGCCGAGCCCGTACCAGGCGTTCCAGACAAAGGGGTTAATTTGCGTGTTGAGCGCCGCCGTGTCTGCCGCATCGTCGAGCCTTTCGGCATCAACCAGCGCATCAACCGCCCGCCTTAACTCAATCTCTGTAGGCGGGCGATACCAGGACAGGCCGACATATTTTGCTTCACGGTCCTCGTGGGCCCTGCGCGCCGCCGCGCCGCCGTTGGTCGTGGCGATCTGCGACAGGCTGCGCATGTCTTCGCCTTCAAGGATCGGATCGATCGCCGGATCGCGCCCGTTTTTATAATCAGAAAAGGCCTGGGGAGCGGGCGCATCCACCGGTATGAAGGGCCGCAGATCGTTCGATTCTTCGAGCTGGTGACGCAATGTGGAGACATAAAGCGTCACGCCGATTTCCGGATAGAGTTTCGAAACGGCGTCGCCATAGGAAACGAAAGAAGCGCCCGCCGGTTCGCCGATTATGGTCGCATCCGTGTGATCGCGAAACGCATCGATGACAAAGAGGCCGGCGCTGAAGGTTTTCCGGCCCGTGATCAGGTAAAGCTCCTCCCAGGGCGGATTATCCTGACGCTGAATAAATTCGCGGATCATCGGTTCGACGGTGCTGCCGTCACCGCCGAAATTGTAGCGGGTATCAACAATGAGGCGCTTAGGCTTTTGTGCGTCGATTTCTCCGAAAGCCTGTCTGGTGGCGGTCACCATGCCGTCGAAACTGGTCTGGTTGTATTGAAGGTAATAGGCGTCCCGCTCCGGCAGGGCCCGACTGGTAAAGCCGCGCCGATACTGCAAAAAAGGCGGCCGGGTTTCATCAACTTCGCGAAATGCGCTCGATGGCAAGCCTTTGTACGCCGTGATCCAGTCCCCGCGCTCGCCGAAGGGCAAGCCGAATACTTCGGTCAGGTAATGCCAGTCGAAAATCTCCTGATAATAGGGGTAGAGCTGTTCGTCCGCCGATTGCGGCGTCAATTTGCGCGTCACGATACGCCCGTTCGCCAGTCGCAGTCGCGTGGCGAGCGATCCATCAGCGTCCGCAAAGCCCATAGCCTTCATCAGGTAGGCGTTATGTACCGGGTAAAGCCGTTCCATGGCGTCGAATTCATTATCGGCGCCGCTAAGTTCCCGCGCCGCTTTCATGGCTTCCGCTACAGGCTTTCCGGCGATGTCGAGCACTTGCGCGCCCGACAGGTCCGAAACGGATTTGTGCGCGCTGGTGATGAAATAACCGTCGCTGAATTCGTAAATCCGCACCGGATACCAGGAGGCGTATTTCGGATCGGCGAGCTGGATCGACGTATGCCCGTCGCCAAGGATGGCGACCAGCTTCATCAGCCTGACAACGCGCTCCGACTCGCTCAGTTGCGGAAGATCCATTTGCAGCGCGACGGCCTCGCGCCGCCAGGTGGTTTCGCCGACTTTTGCAAAGGGTTCAGGATGGATCGCCAGTATGTCGCTGATGACGCCGTCAACTGCGGCGCGCCATTCGCTCACTGTGGCGGCCGACGCCGGTGTCGTTATTGCGCCGCCAAGCAGCAGCGCTGCGCACAGGCTGAATTTCTTCAGATTCATCAATCCCTCCTGGGTTATCGCAAGCGTGGCTTACGACAAGCCCCGCTGTCTTGCAGGAAATTAGCGCGCCGGCGGTTCTCTCAGGCAATTCAGCGCATTTTGCCTGTAGGCCGCGGGCGTCACGCCGAAGGATCGCCTGAACTCGTTGGTCATGTGGCTCTGATCGGCGAAGCCGTTTTCGGCGGCGATTTCCGAAATCCCCTGTTCTGTTCTGACCAGCGCATCGGCCACGCGTTTAGTCCGCTCGCCGCGCGCAAATTCGCCGGGGGTGCAGTTCATATGTTTCTTGAAGGTGCGGATGAGGTGGGTCGGGTGGACGCCGGCTTCCGCCGCCAGTTCCGACAGCGTGTGCTGGCGGCCGCTGCGCAACATTTCGCAAAGCCGGTTAAGCCAGCGCGGCGCGGCGTCTTCTGCGCAAGCGTTCTGCGACAGGGCGCTGAGCAATTCATGGCCGAGACTTTCGCCGGCAAGGCTGGCGTCAGGAAGGTTCGCGCCGCATTCGCGCAACATGCGCCGCAGGATCGACCGGATTTTCTCGCCGCCAATCCGGATCGGGTGCGTCCGCAAGTCGAGATCGCTATCGGCCAGCGCGCAGTCGGCAGGGTCGATCGCCACAGAAAAGAACGCAGCGCCCAGCGTTTCAAAGCGATCTGCGTGATAGGTGCCTGCGGGATTGTAAATGATGACGTCGCCGGCGCCGGCCGGCGCCGGGCCCCGCGCGCCGGTGCGGTAATCTCCCGATAGCGCCCACATCACATGCGCTTCGTGATGGCCGTGAGGCGCAACGTCCTCGCCGACCCGATCCACAAGCCAGAATCCGAACTCAAACCCGTTTGCCCGTGCGCCCGAAAGCCGTGAACCCAAAAAACCCATATCTCACCGGAGACCTGCCCTCTTCCCGGGCAAAACCTGACAGTTCCGCCGCCGGCTCGCCAGCAAGCGTGCAGCAAATGCGATCAGGCGTTTGAGGAGTGCGGTGAAACGATGCGCCCGCGGCGCGGCAAAGCCTAGAACGGCTTCACGATCACCATGATGACGATGACGATGAGCGCGAGGAACGGGACCTCGTTCATCAGCCGCCAGAACTTTTCGCTGCGCGGGCGCTCGCCCTTTTCGAATTTTCGGCGCGAGGCGGCGTAAAACCCGTGCACGGCGGAGATCGCCACCACCAGCGCCAGCTTCACATGAAACCATCCGGCGGAAAGGATCGCCGGGTTGGCGATCAGCATTAAAATCCCCAGCACCCAGACAAGGATCATCGACGGATTGATGATACCCTTGAGAAGACGCCGCTGCATCTGGATGAAATAGCGCTCGGCCTCGCCGCCCTTTTCCGATTGGTGCTGGTAAACGAAGAGGCGCGGCAGATACATCATCCCCGCCATCCAGGCGATGACGAAAATGAGATGCGCGGATTTAATCCACAGATAAATCCCGCTCAGAAATTCCGCCATCAGCCGTTCCTTCTGACAAACGCGACCAGCGCCGCCACATGCTCCGGCGGCGTCGCCGGCGTGAAGCCATGCCCGAGATTGAAAATATACGGGACGTCATGGAAAAGCTTCAAATAGATATCCGCAGCCTTCGTCATCGCTTCACCGCCGCTGATCGTCAGCAGCGGATCGAGTCCGCCTTGCACCACCACGCGCTCGCCCAGCGCTTGCCGCGCCCAGGAGGGGTCCATGGCGTAGTCGATCCCGAATCCGTCGCAGGCGGGCAGCATGGCGTATTCAAGGGCCTTCTCGCCGACGCCTTTGGGAAACAGGATGACCGGAACGCCGGGCCGGGCTTTTTTCACCGCACTGGATATTTTGTCGAGCGGGCGCACGGAAACCTGATCAAGCACTGGCCACGGCAAGCCGCCGGCCCAGGTGTCGAAGAGCTGCACCGCATCGGCGCCGGCGTCGATCTGGGCGATGAGATAATCGATGGTCTTTTCCGTCAGGATGTCGATCAGCCCGTTGATCAGCGCGCGCTCCTCGTAAAACCGCTGGCGCAGCACGGCCGGGTCTTTCATCGGACCGCCCGCCAGCATGTAGGTGGCGACGGTCCAGGGCGCGCCGGCGAACCCGATCAGCGCTTTGTCAGGATCGAGCCCGGCGCGGGTTTTCCGCACCGTTTCAAACACCGGCTCGAGCGATTCAAGGATGTTTTTGTCCCGAAACCCGTCAAGGTCTTTCAGGCTTACGACCGGATCCAGCTTCGGTCCTTCATTCTCGACGAAACTCAACCGCTGTCCCAGCGCATGCGGGATCAGCAGAATATCGGCGAACAGGATTGCGGCGTCGAGATCGAAACGGCGGATCGGCTGCAGCGTCACCTCGCTCGCCAGCGCCGGGTTGAAACACAGATCGAGGAAGGATCCCGCTTGCGCCCGGAGCTTTCTGTATTCGGGAAGATAGCGCCCGGCCTGGCGCATGAACCAGATCGGCGGTGAGGCGAACACTTCGCCTTCGAAGCTTCGCAGGAATTTTGAGGTCGTCGTCATCTGATGCGAAGCTTCCTTCTTAACCTTCTATAAAGGATTCTTAATAAAGGATTAATATGAAGAGTCAGGCGGGAAGCCGGGGAAAAACGCGAGGATCGAACTTATCCTGCAGGTTTGCCGTAAAGACTCACAGATTTATCAACGGGGAATAGTCTTGAAGCGGCCTGTTGGAAAGCGAGCTAATCGCCGCATCTTCAAGGCGAAGTTTTCAAACGCCGGTTGTGTGCGCTGGATTCATCCCGCAGACTCAGCATGACCGATATGAAAAGTATGACCAGTATGACTTTGCCCGCTTGGCTGGGCGCCAGCCCGGTATGACTCGGGAGTTTTACCGGCCGGCAAAAAGCCCCTCGCGATTCGCGCGGACTTTCCCCTATACTTCCCCAGCATGACTGAGGCGCAGATCAATCAGCCGGAGAAAAACCGCCCGGGGCGCAAACGCGCGCCGCTGGCGACGTTCTTTCACGTCCATCTCGTCTCAGATTCCACCGGCGAGACGCTGAACGCGATGTTGAAGGCAACCGCCTCGCAATTCGCCGCCGCAAAACCGCTGGAACATATCTATGCGCTGATCCGCTCGCGCGCGCAGATGGAAAAGACCCTCGCCGAGATCGAAGCCTCGCCCGGTCTCGTGCTTTATACGGTGCTGAACCCGGAACTGCGCCGCCTGCTGGAAATCCGCTGCAGCGAGCTACAGACCCCGGCGATTTCCGTGCTCGATCCGCTGCTGCACGCCTTCACCGATTATCTCGGCCTTCAGCAGACCCTGAAAGCCGGAGCCCAGCATGAACTGAACGACGCTTATTTCCGCCGCATCGAAGCCCTCGACTACACGCTGTCCCATGATGACGGACAGATGGTGTGGGATCTCGAGCCCGCCGACGTGGTGGTGATCGGCGTTTCGCGCACCTCGAAAACGCCGACCTGCATGTATCTGGCGAACCGCGGCGTCAAAGCCGCGAACATTCCGCTGGTGCCGACCGCTGACCCGCCGCCGGAACTCTTCGCCCTGCGCAAGCCCTTGGTGGTGGGTCTGGTGGCGAGCCCGGAGCGCCTGTCGCAGATCCGCCAGAGCCGCCTTGGCAATATGAATGCCGAAAGCGCCGCGGAGGAATATTCCGATCTCGATCTGATCCGGCAGGAAGTGCTGCGCGCCAAGCGGCTGTTCGCCAAGCATCGCTGGCCGGTGATCGACGTGACCCGCAAATCCGTGGAGGAAACCGCCGCCGCGATTCTCACCAAACTGTCGGCGCGGCAGAATCAACCGTAATTTCTTTTATGACCGCACCCCGCATCATCCTTGCTTCCGGCAGCGCCATCCGCCGCGACATTCTCGCCAGCGCCGGCGTTCCGTTCGAGGTGATGAAACCCGATGTGGATGAGGACGTCATCAAGGCCGAGGGCAAAGCCGAAGGGGTCGACCTTGAAACGCTCGCCATGCGCCTTGCCGAAGCCAAATGCCTCGACATTGCAGAAAAAGAAGGGGCCGCGAAAACCAACGCCATCGTCATTGGCTCCGACCAGATCATGGAGTTTGAAGGCCGCGCCTATGACAAACCGGCCACCATGGCGGACGCGAAAGCGCGGTTGATGGAAACCAGGGGCGCGCCGCACACGCTGATCAACGCCATCGCGGTGGCGCGGCAGGGGCGCATCATCTGGCGCAATCTCGACCGGCCAACGCTGGTGATGCGCGCGCTATCCGAACGCGAGATCGACGATTACCTCGCCGCCGCCGGGCCGGAAATTCTTTATTCGGTCGGCGCCTATATGGTGGAAAAGCTCGGGAGCCGCCTGTTTGAGCGGATCGACGGCGATCATTTCGCGGTGCTCGGCCTGTCGCTGTTTCCGCTGCTCGATCTGTTGCGCCAAGAGGGCGCGCTGGATTTCTGATCGGGTGTTTTTATGCGCTCAACATTTGAAATTGTCATGCCCGGGCTTGTCCCGGGCATCCAGAGCGCCGGATGTTTACGCTGGATTGCCGGGATGAACCCGGCAATGACAAACAAATGATGATGCGCCTATCGGATGAGCCAAATGACCAATGATATGATACGGCCCGTCCTTGCTGGGGTGATCGGTCATCCGGTCGGGCATTCGCTGTCGCCGCTTATCCATACGATCTGGGCGAAGCGCGCCGGGATTGACGGCTATTACATCCCGCTTGACGTCTCCCCAGCCTATGACGATTTCGCCCGCGCCATGGATGCGTTGCGCGCGGTCGGCTTCGCCGGCGTCAATGTCACGATCCCGCACAAGGAAAACGCATTGCGCTATGCAGACGAGGCGAGTGAAAACGCGTCGCGCGCCGGCGCCGCCAACATGCTGACCTTTTCAACAGGCGCAGCCGCGGCGGATAATTCCGACATCGCCGGATTTTCCGAAGCCGTTCGCGCGCAATCCTCCGCACCCGGAAAGACGGCGCTGGTGCTGGGCGCGGGCGGCGCCGCGCGCGGCGTGGTGCTGGCGCTCCGCAGTCTCGGCGTCAGCGATATTATGATCGCTAACAGAACCCGCGACAAAGCCGGAAAACTCGCCGCCGATTTCAGTCTTGAGGTCATTGACTGGGCGCAGCGAGCGCAAGCTCTTGAAACTGTTGATATTCTCGTCAACACCACCAGCCTCGGGATGAGCGGCCAGCCGCCGCTGGATGTCGACCTTGCGCGCCTGAATCCGGCTGCGCTGGTGGCCGATATCGTGTATTCGCCGCTTGAAACGCCGCTGCTTGAGGGTGCGGCGCGCAAGGGCCACAAAACCATCAACGGCCTCGCCATGCTAATGCATCAGGCCGCGCCGGGTTTCCGTAAATGGTTCGGCGGCGCGGCGGCGGTGGATGATGCTCTGTATACAGAGCTTGTTCGCGAATTAAAACGCCAAAACAGGACATGAGGGAGCGCGCATGATCAAGATCGGCCTTACCGGCTCCATCGGCATGGGCAAGTCGACGGTGCTTGCGATGTTTTCCGATCTCGGCGCGGCGGTGTGGAACGCCGACGATGCGGTGCACCGGCTCTACGCGAAGGGCGCCGCCGGCGCCAAGGCGGTGGGCTCGATGTTTCCTGACGCGATTGTCGACGGCGCCGTGGACCGGCGCGCCCTCGCCGGACTGGTGCTCGGCGATGCGCAAGCGCTGCAGTCGCTGGAGGAAATCATCCACCCGCTGGTGGCCGCTGACCGCGAAGGCTTTATGGACGCCGCCGCCCATGCGGGCGTTGCCGCCGCCGTGCTTGATATCCCGCTGTTATTCGAGAATGGGACCGAGAAATTCTTCGACGCCACCGTGGTGGTCAGCGCCCCGGCGGATATTCAGCGGGCGCGGGTGCTGGCCCGGCCGGGCATGACCGCCGAGAAATTCGAGGCGATCTTGAAACTGCAAACGCCGGACGCGCAAAAGCGCCAGCTTGCCGATTATGTCATCGATACGGGCGTGACCATTGATGAGACCCGGGCGCAGGTCGCTGAAGTCTATGGCGAGATTCTGCGACAGGCGACGCGCGCTTAAGGCAGGCTCAGCAGGAAAGCCTCATAGCGGCGCGCGGCGTCGTTGAAATATTCTTCGTTGTACCAGTGAATATAGTCAGGCTCTAAAAACGGATCGTCAAACACATGATTGGCGTCCGGATAAACCACTATCTCGAGATGATCGTCCGCGCGCTCGCGCTTTTCAAAATAGCGGATGCATTGCGGCGCCTTGACCACTTCATCGGCGCCGGCGATGAGCGCCAGGGTTTTGGGGCGTTGCGTCCATGCGGCGTAACGCGACCGCGCGCCGACGCCGCAATAAGGATAAAACAGCACCGCCGCATCCACATCCGGCACATTCGTCAGGGGACGGACGAAACCCGGCGGCGCGGTCTTCGCAAGGTCGAGGGTCAGATAATCCATTACCGTCCAGGCCCCGTGCGACCACCCGGCCAGCGCCAGCCGGGAGAGGTCAAGGCGTTGATCCTGCTTGAGGATTTCAAGCGCGGCGGCGATGTCGCCGGCCCGTTCCTGACCCAGCAGGGTCTTGCCGCCGCAGACCTGTTCAAGCCCCGCCGCGCGATCCATGCCGCGCGCGCCATTGGAATCGACGATCACCGCCGCATAGCCGGCCCCGTTGGCGATCTCTGCCCATTGCTGCTGGAACGGCGCGCGAATGCCCGCGCAGCCATGAAGCTGAAGCACGACGGGAAACGGACCGGCGCCCTCCGGCGTGACGATTTCAAGGTGATCTTGAAGCAGTGCGGCGCGCGCATCGAGCGTTGTCTTGTCAAGTTTTGAGGCGAACCACGCCATGGCGAGCGGCTCGCGTTTCCAGACAAGCAGGCTGGAGAGCACAGCGACAACGACAAGAGCGATTTGCCAGCGTTTCATGGCCCCCCCTAATCTGCCCTCAGAGCAGGCCGTGTTCTTGCGCGAGTTTTTTCAGCGATGTTTCCGGCCGCGCGCCGAAATGGCTGATCACTTCGCTCGCCGCCAGCGAGCCCAGCGCGCCCGCCCGCGACAGCTCAAATCCTCGCGCCAGACCGAATAAAAGCCCTGCGGCATAAGCATCGCCGGCGCCGGTCGTATCGACCAGTTTCACCGGCGCCACCGGATCGATCTTCACCATCTCGCCATCGCGCGGGATAAGGACGGAGCCTTTTTCCGAGAGCGTAACGGCGGTGAGCGGACAAAGCGCGCGCGCCTTGTCGGCGATCTCGGTCACATCATCGGAACCGAACAGCGCTTCGGTTTCACGGTCATTGGCGAGCAGGATGTCGATATGCTTGGGAATGAAGTCCTGCAAAACATCGTACTGGCGCTCGACGCAGCTTGCATCCGACAGGGTCAGCGCCGTGCGCTTGCCTTCGCGCTTGGCGATGGCGCAGGCGCGGATAAACGCCTCACGCGCCACCGGCTGCTCAAACAGATAGCCCTCGAAAAAGCTGATGGCGCCGCGGGCGATCTGGCTTTCATCAATATCGTCCGGCGCGACGAGGCCTGCAGCGCCGAGAAAGGTGGTCATCGAGCGCTGCGCATCCGCCGTTACATTGACGAGGCAACGCCCGGTGGCCGGGCCTTCGGACAAGGGCTTTGTGTCGAACTCAACGCCCATGGCGCGCAGATCGTGGCGGAAGACTTCACCGAAATTATCGTCAAAGACCTTGCCGACAAACCCGCCCTTGCCGCCAAGCGACGCGACGCAGGCGATGGAGTTCGCCGCCGAGCCGCCGGAAATCTCGACCGCCGCCGCCATCCCGGCGTAAATCTCCCGCGCGCGGGCCTCGTCGATCAGGATCATGCCGCCCTTGGGAATATCGTGGGATTTCAAAAAGGCGTCGTCGGCTTTGGCGAGCACGTCAACGATGGCGTTGCCGACGCCGATGACGTCGAGAGCGGGTCCGGTCATGGTATTTCCTTATAGGCGCGTTAATCCAGCGGCGCTTATAGGAAGAGGGGCGAAACGAAGCAAGGCGAGCGGGCGGGCGCAGTGGAGTGCGCAGCCGGTTGCGCGGGGCTTTCCGGTTTGTCATCGCCGCGCGCCTTGATGGTGCAGAAGAGCAGCCCTATCGTGCCGCCGGTTTCGAGCGGCGGAGTGGAAAGGTCACGGATTTGATGTTGCGGTTTAAGGTTTTGACGGGCTTTGCGCTTCTTTCCCTGCTCGCCGCCTGCGCCACGGCGCCGGAGGCTTCTGCACCGACAACCGCGCAACCGGCGGCCCCCGCGGCGCCGGTTTTGGTGCTTGCCGATCTGCAGGGCGCGCGCGCTGGCGAGGTGGATGCGCTGCTCGGCGCGCCGGCGCTGACGCGGCGTGAGGGCGACGGCGAGTATCGCCGCTATGCGCTGACCACCTGCACGCTGATCGTTATTCTGTATCCGGATGAAACCGGCGCGGCGAAAGTCGCGCACCTGGACGCGACGGCGACCAGTTCCGAAGGCGACAAGCCCGACCTTGAGGCGTGTCTGGCGGCGGGTTAATCGGCGCCTTCGAGCTCGGCGGCGGCGTGTTTGCGATCAAGCGAAAAACGTTTTTCCGAATGCTTCAGGAAGAATACGAGGATCGCCGCCGGAATGCCGACCAGCGCCGTGATGACGAAAAACCAGGCAAACCCGGCCGCCTCGACCATAAAGCCTGAGAATCCGCCGACGAATTTCCCCGGCATGGCGTAAAACGAGCTGAACAGCGCATATTGTGTCGCCGTGAACGCGGTGTTGGTGAGGCTCGACATATAGGCGATGAGGATGGTGCCCGCCGCGCCATAGGCGATGTTGTCGACGATCACCGCAAACGCCAGACCGCCTGTGGTCGCATCCGAAAGCGCCAGCCAGCTATAAATCAGATTGGTCAGCGACTGTGCTATAACGCCGATCAACAGGCTCCATTTGAAACTGACGCGCGACACCAAAAGACCGCCGAGAAAGACGCCGCCCAGCGTTGCCAACAGCCCGGCGCCGGATCTGATCGCGCCGATGGTGGTCTTGTCGTAACCGAGATCGATATAAAGCGGCCCCGTCATGTAGCCCATGAGGAAGTCGGGCACGCGGAACAGGGCGATAAACAGCAGGATGACGAGAGCGTGGACGCCGTAACGCTCGAAGAAGTCGCGAAACGGGCCGATCACCGATGTTGAGATCGTTTGCGCAAAGGGCGCGCGCGGCGGCGGTATATACTCGCGCACTTCGACTTTCGGCGCGAACAGAACGGTGAGCAGGCCGACGCCCATCAGCAGCGCCATGAACTGATAGGCGGCGGGCCAGTTGACATTGTCGGCGACGATCAGCGCGCCGGCGCCCGCCACCATGATCGCGACGCGATAGCCATACTGGTACATCGCCGCCATGACGCCTTGCTCTTCATTGGTAGCCGCTTCGATGCGCCAGGCGTCAATGGCGATATCCTGCGTGGCGGCCATAAACGCCATGACCACGGCGATGGCTGCGACAATCCATAAATTTCCGGCAGGGTCGGCCATCGACATGGCGATGAGCGTTGCGGCGACGCCAATCTGCGCGGCGGCCATCCAGGCGCGACGGCGCCCGACGAGCTTTTCCAGAAATGGAATCGGCGCGCGATCGACCATCGGCGCCCAGAGAAACTTGAACGAGAAGGCAAAGCCGGTCCACGCAAACAGACCAATCTCGCCTTTCTCAACCCCCGCCTCGGCAAGCCATAGCGAAAGGTTCTGATAGATCATGTAGAACGGCAGGCCCGCCGAAAAACCGAGCAGCAGCATGACGAGGCTGCGCGCGCGAATATAGGCCGCGAGAGAAGCAAGGAAGGTTTTCCTGCCGCCGGCTTGCGCTGAATCGGCGGCGGTGACGTTCGGGGACGACGCGGTCGATGGCTCTGTCATGCGGCCGACGCTAGGGGCGTTTTCCGGCTAAAGAAAGGCGCTTAAGACGCCTCGCTCCATTCGCTTTTGCATTCGCCCCATTTGGCCAGCAGCGAGGTCAGATCCGACGGCTCGAACGGTTTGGAGAGGAAATCGTCCATTCCGGCGGCGATGCATTTCTGCCGGTCGGCGGCCATGGCGTTGGCGGTCAGCGCGATGATCGGCGCCTTGCGCATGGGGCTGTCGAGCAGACGGATGCGGCGCGTCGCTTCCAGCCCGTCCACTTCCGGCATGTGCATGTCCATCAAGATGATGTCGTAATCGGCGGCTTTGACCGCATCGACCGCTTCGGCGCCGTTTTGCGCCACGTCGACGCTGTGGCCAGCGCGCTTGATGATCGTCGTCGCCAGCACGGCGTTGATCTGGTTGTCCTCGGCGAGCAGCACGCGATAGGTCTTATTCTGGCCCGCGGCCTTGGCCGGACGCTCCGCCTTTGGCGCAGGAGCCTCGGATTCGCTATCGGTCAATTGTTTGTGCAGGGACGATTGACGGATCGGCTTGATGAAATAGCCATTAAAGCCGGCCTCGCGCAATTCGTTGATGCGCCCGCGCGCCATGGGCGAGAGCAGCACATAAGACTGCACCGCCTTGCGGGCCAGCGGCTGGGCGCTCTCGCCGGCGATATAGATGTCGCAGAGCAAAATCGCATTTGGATGTTTCGACAGACACTCAAGGACGGCGGCCGGGGTGGTGACGGTCATCACCGTTTCGGCGCCGATGGCGGCCAGTTGCAGCTCAAGGCTTTGCGACAACACCGGCGAGCGGGTGGCGATGATGACCGGCGTGGCGAAAGGCTGCGGCGCCATGGGCTCGCGCCCGTCAAAGCCGAGCGAGACGGTGAAAGTGAAAATGCTGCCTTCGCCGGGGCTGCTGGTGAGGGTGATGTCGCCGTCCATGGCGCGGACGATCTTGCGGGCGATGGCGAGCCCGAGACCGGTGCCTTCGCGCTTGCGCGCGCCGGCGCTGGCGCCTTGCGAAAACTCTTCGAAGATCGAGGCGAGCTTGTCTTCGGGAATGCCGACGCCGGTGTCGCGCACGGAGAAGGCGACTTCCGCCGCGCCATTGTCGGCGGTGACCAGCCGCGCTTCGATGGCGACGCCGCCCGTATCGGTGAATTTCACGCCATTGCCGGCGAGATTGATCAGCACCTGCCGCAGGCGCGCCTCGTCGCCGAACAGCTCGGCGGGAACGGCGCTGTCGACAAAGGCGGTGATCTCAATGCCCTTGTCCGCCGCCTTGGGAGAGAGGAGTTCGGCGACCGACTGGATCATGTTCATGGGCGAGAAGGCGGCCTGTTCGATGTCGAGGCGGCCCGCTTCGATTTTGGAATAGTCGAGGAGATCGTTGATCAGCGCCAGAAGGGCGACGCCGGACTCGCGCACGGATTCAGCGTAAGCGCGCTGATTGGGCTCCAGCACCGTATCGAGCAGCAGCGAGGTCATGCCGAGAATGCCGTTCAGCGGCGTGCGCATTTCGTGGCTCATGGTCGCCAGCAATTGCAGCTTGGGGTCGCTCGCCGCATCGGCGGCCTGCGCGCGCGCTTCGGCGATTACTTCGTACACAGATGAAGAAGATTGCTGTTCGCGGTCGGCGCCTTCCGGCGCGCCCACATAAAGCCGCTCGCCGCCGGAAAGCACAGTCTCGGTCCAGTCGACGATAAAGGCGCGGCCGGCGGAATTGGCTTCAGTGCGGTAGCGGGCGGGCGAGCCCGGCTCGGCGGCGGACCCGCCGGGGGCAAAAGCGCGGCCATGCCAGCTCTGGGCGGGCGCGCCGAAGAATCCGGCGAAGCTCTGGGAGACAAAGCGGATGGTTCCGGCTGCGTCGCAGACGACAATCAGTTCCCTGACGTTTTTGGAAGCGGCGCCCGTCTGCTGCATTGTTGTTGATGTCCCCGTTGCACAGTGGGGGCCATCATGGGGTTTTCGCCTTGAAAAATGATTGACGAAACTGGTTAACGGCGCGCGAACGGATCGCTGCAGCCTGCGGCGGCGGGCGCCCCGGGAAGAGCTGATGGGAGGGCGGGCGCGGCGGTCGAGGCGGCGGGCGTGAGCGGCCGCATGCCGGCGCCGGCCTCGCTGGCGCGGCGAAAGCTGACCGCTTCGGCGATGTGCCGGCGCTTGACGCCGCCGGCGCCGTTAAGATCGGCGAGCGTGCGGGCGACGCGGATGATGCGGGTATAGGCCCGGGCCGACAGGTTGAGGGCCTCGGCGGCGCGAGCCAGCAGCGCCGCGCCCTCGGCGGCGGGAGCAGCGAGGTCGGCATCGGAACGGCCTCATGTAGCAACGGCACCAAGAAAACGGACGCCTTTTCAACGCTGTAGCGCTATGCTGTCGGTATGGCTGAAACCCACGTCATCTCCGCCCTCGTCAGGAAGCGCGCCGAAATGGCTTGCGATATTGAGGGCGCGCCTGGCGGTCTCCTGTCGCTTGAGGTCGATGAGGTCGGATATGGCCGGCGGCGCCTCGAGGGCGACCGGCGCGGGCGGCGACAGAACCTGCGTCCCCTTGAAGTGGTTGATCAGTTGAATCAGTGATTTCGTAGCCAAAATCGTCGCGTCATCGCCGGCCCATGCCGCCTCCGCCCCGCTCGCCGCCGGACAGATCAGGCCGAGCCCCATGGCGTTGGTGGCGAAAGCGGCGGGCAGCGCCCCGGCGCAGGGAGCGATGGAGCCGTCGAGGCCCAGCTCGTCCATGACCGCGAATCCGGCGGCGGCGTCATGTGGCGCCGCGCTCATTTCCATCAGCAGGCCGAGGGCGATGTCGAGATCGAAATGACCGCCCTCTTCGGGCAGGTCGGCCGGCGCCAGATTGACGGTGATGCGCTTCACCGGAAGGCCGAGGCCGACGGCGCATAGGGCGGCGCGAACCCGCTCGCGCGCCTCCGACACCGCCTTGTCCGGCAGGCCGACAATCATGATCGGGCTGTTGGAGCCATAGGCGAGCTGGACCTGAACGGTCACCGGCCGGGGTCGACGCCGTGAAAGGCGAAAGTGTTGTTTTGCGCGACCAAGGCGGCTCCCCCGCTTGTTGGGTTATAGCACAGCTGGTTAACCGATTAGAACAAACCGGGAACAATCAACCCTGAAAAGTCCCCGTTAGGCCGCTTTTTCCACAGCTTTTCTTGCAAAACTTTTAGCAATCGCCTCCCCGCGCCCTCTCGGCATTTGCGCCCGATTCGCCTTAGAAGGGCGGACCGGCGCTCTTTTGCTTCCTACAGGCGAGCGGCTTGTTCTGACTCAGAAACGATATCGATGTCCTCAGTTTCGATCCTGCATGCGCCGAAAGACGAGGCGCTCGGAGAAAAGATCGCCGCCGCGCTGGCGAGCGCAGGCGTTGACGCCTCTCGCCCGGATGTTGACGGGGCCGCGCCGGAGGATGGCGCCGCCATCGTGGTGTGGACCGAGGCTGCCTCGAAACTGGTCCGTCTGCACGAACAGGCGCACGCCGCCATGGCGCGCGGCGCCCTGGTGCCGGTGGCGGTGGGCGGGGCGCTGCCGCCCGAAGCGTTCGAAAACCTGCCCCCGGTGGACCTGTCGGGCTGGACCGGCGCCGGCGATGATCCGCGCTGGCGGTTCGTACTTGAGGAAATCAACCTGACCCGCAAGCGGCTCGGTCTTCAAGATGGCGTTGTCTGGCAAGCAGCGGAACCGGCCGCCGACCCTGACGATGGGGCAGACCACACGAGCCCCGACGATCTGGCGATCGCCGCGCAGATCAACCGCGCTCTGCCGGACCGCAACGGCTTGCCTTCGTTTCGCGCGCGCGCGTCGGTATCCGCGCCGCCGCGCCGCCGGTTCAGCGCCCGGGATGTCGCGATCGGCGCCGCGGGCGGTCTGGCGATCATGACCGTCGCAACGGCGTTGCTGGCGCCGGTCCTGCTGCCCGCGCCGAAGCCTGCAGCGAATCTGGCGGCGACGACGGCGCCGCGCGATGATGCGCAAATGCCGGACCCGTCGGAGGAAACCGCCTCGCCGCTCGCTTCTCTCTCCGTTTCCGGCGCAGATGCTCCGCAGGCTGACGAATTGTCTTCCTTCGCGCCGGTTTCGGACCCCGCCGATGCGCCAACGCCCGCGCCAACGCCCGCGCCAACGTCTGCGCAAACACCAGCTCTTGAGGGCTCGGCGAAGGATGCAGACGCCATCAGGGATCTGATTGCCGCCGTGAACGCCGAAACCGCCGCCGAAACCGCCAATGACGAAATAACACAAGAGGTCGCGCCGTCCGCCAGTGAGGCGGTCCTTGGCGATGCGTTCAAGACGAACACCTTCAAGGACTGCCAGCAATGCCCGGAGATGGCGTCGCTGCCGGCCGGCTCGTTCCAGATGGGCGCCGCGCCGGGGGAAACGGCAAGGTCGGCGTCGGAAAGCCCGCAGCGGCAGGTGACGATCGACAACAGCATTGCGCTCGGCGTGCGCGAAGTGACCTATGAGCAATGGGACGCCTGCGTCGCCGATGGCGGCTGCGCTCATGCGCCGCCCGATCATGGCTGGGGCCGCGGCGTCCGGCCGGTGGTGAGCGTTTCTTTCGAGGATGCGCAAGCCTATGCGGCGTGGCTGTCGAAAAAGACCGGTCAGACCTACCGCCTGCCGAGCGAAGCGGAATGGGAATATGCCGCGCGCGCAGGCTCGCAGTCGGCGTTTTCCACCGGCGGCGGAATATCCGTCACGCAAGCCAATTTCAACGGCCAGTTTCCCTATCGTGGCGCCAAAGAAACCTTCCGTGGACGGACGGCGCCCGTGGGCAGTTTTCAGGCCAATGCGTTCGGCCTTTTCGACATGCACGGCAACGCATGGGAATGGACCGCCGATTGCTGGAAAGCGAGCCATGCTGGCGCGCCGACGGACGGCGCGCCAGCATCAGGCGGCGAGTGCGGCAAGCGCGTGTTGAAAGGCGGCGCGTGGAATACCGGCGCTTGGCGCTTGCGTTCGGCGCACCGAATTGGCAAAGCCGTCACGGCGCGCGAATTCGACAATGGATTCCGCGTCGCCAGAGAGCCGGGTTCGTAAGCATCCGGCCGGTGATGATGTCCGGGGGGACGGCCGTCGCAAGTTGCGTAATCAGTCAGGGGCGGAAGGGGCCGTCCGGCAGGAACATCGCCGGGAAAGGTCGCGCCGTCGCCTATCGTTGGGAAAATGGAAGAGGGGTCGACGTCCGCAGATCATGACGATGCAGCAGAAAATCGACAGCGCGCGCGCAGGCGAAGAGAAGGGCGTCATTCAGCTTCTCGCCGCTTCCGCCAACGCCAATTTCGCCGACAAGATCGCGGCGGCGCTGTTGCGCGCGGGTTATCGCCTCGATCCGGGCGAGTTTGATCCCGACCGCATCGATGCGGTGGTGGTGTTGTGGACGGGGGTGGCGCTCGACAAGCCCGACATGATCGCCGTTGCGCGCGCGGCATGGAAAGCCGGCAAGCTCGCGCCGGTCAGCATTGGCCGCATCGAACCGCCTTTCGCTGCGCGCGATGCGGCGCCCATGGATCTGGCCGGCTGGCGCGGCGATGACGACGATCCGCGCTGGCGGTTTGTCTTGTCGGACCTTGAATCGATCAAAATCCGCCAGCGCGTGGCGGGTCCAGCCGTTGCGCCGGCTGATCTCCCGGCGGCGCCAGCATCGGACTTCGCGGCGGATGCGCCCGCAGTTTCCGCCGGCGATCTCGAAGCGGCGGCGATCCCGGCGAACGAACCGCTGCGCGTGCATCATCCGGCGCGTCAGCTCTGGCGCAATCACATTCGTCCAGGGGCCGCGCCGTTTATGGCCGGCATGGCGGTGGTCAGCATGGCGGGACTGGCGGCGTTCTTCTTCGGCGCGCGCAATGACCAGCCGGCGCCGGTCACGCCCGCCCTGCAGGAAATCCCGCGCACCGCTTTGCGCGAGGGCGCCGACATCGCGCTCCCGGCGACCGAGGGGTCGCCAGCGCCACGCGAGGATGGCCCAGGCGATAGCGCCCAATCTCCGCCGGAAGCGGCGCAGGACGCGGATACGACACTGGCTTTCGTGCGCCCGGTCGAGGGCGCGGCGCCGGAAGATATCGCCGCCATCGAACCGGAACTGCCGGCGGACAGCGCAGCAGATCAGGCGAGCGAAGAAGCCGGTATGGCGCCGACCGCCTTGCCGGAAGAATTCGCCGCCATTTTGGCGCCCAGCCTCAAACCCGATGTGCTGACGGGCCCGGATGCGGGCGTCCCGGAACCTGGCGGCATTACTCCGCAGACGGAAGACATTTTCGCCGCCGATCTCAATCAACAGGCGCTGAGCGCGCTCAGCGCCAGCCTTCCGGCGGATGCGCCGCCGACAAAATATCTTGGCGATTATTTCAGCGATTGCGCCCAGTGCCCCGACATGGCGGCGCTCGATGGCGGCGCCTTCGTCATGGGCGCCGCCCCGGACGAGGTGGGGCGCGAGCCTTCCGAAACGCCGCAGAGACGGGTCACCATCGGCTATCGTTTCGCCATCGCCACACGTGAAACCACCTTCGATCAGTGGAACGCCTGCGTCATTGATGGCGGCTGCCAGTCCTATGCGCCTTCCGATGCGGGCTGGGGCCGCGGCGACCGGCCGGTGATCAACGTCTCCTATGAAGACGCAGCCGCCTATGCGCGCTGGCTGTCGGCGAAGACCGGAAAATATTACCGCCTGCCGAGCGAAGCGGAATGGGAATTTGCCGCCCGCGCCGGAACCGCGACGCCGTTCGCGTTCGGCGTCAGGCTGGGCGCTAGCCTCGCCAACATCAATGGGCGCGAACCTTACGGCGCCGCATCCGGGACCTTCCGAGGACGGACGGTTGCGGTCACTGGATTCCAGCCCAATGTCTACGGCCTGTTCGACATGCACGGCAATGTTTGGGAGTGGACGTCCGATTGCTGGGTTCCGAGCCATAATGGCGGGCCGGCGACCGGCGCGGCGCGCATTGACGGCGACTGCTCGCGCCGGGTGATCAAGGGCGGCGCCTGGAACTCTCCGGCGAAAGATGCGCGCTCGGCCCACCGCGACGCCCTGAGCCAGATGGCGCAGACCAATGATGTCGGCTTCCGGGTGGTGCGGATTCTCGACTAGAGCGCATTCCGAAAAGTGGGAACCGGTTTTCGGATCAAATGCGCGACAAAACAAAAACTAGAGTACGTTCTCTGCTCGTATTTATAGGGACACGCTCTAGCGCCCTAATTTCGCCTTTTCCTGCGGCAAGGTTGCTGCCGGGCGAGATCGGGACGGAGAGAGCTCATGCGGAAATTTTTATGGGTGGCGCTGCCCTTTGCGGCGCTGGCGGCGTGTACGACGGCGGACGATGCGCCGATCGATCGTTTGGCAGAAGAAGCGGAAGCGGACTCAATTGTCGTAACAGGAGGTCGCGCAACTTCCGCAGACTTTAAAAACGGCTACGCCAGTGCGCCGTTGATGCGCATGGCCCCGCCGCCCGCGCCGCAGATCACCGAACAATATGAAGAGACCGACCCCAATCCGGTGAAACTCACCACCGAAGAGCCGGTCTCGACCTTTTCGTCGGACGTCGACACCACCGCTTATTCGGTCATGCGGCGCTATATTTCATCAAACAACACGTTGCCGCCTTCTGACTCGGTGCGGGTCGAGGAATATGTCAATTATTTCGACTATCAGTACACGGAACCTGAAAGCGCTGACGCGCCGTTCACGCCCACGGTCTGGGTGACGCCATCCCCCTGGAACGCCGGGACGCGGCTGATGCATATCGGCGTTAAGGGATACGATCTCAAACCCGAAACCACGCCGGACGCGAATATCGTGCTGCTGCTTGATGTTTCGGGCTCCATGCAGGCGGAAAACAAGCTGCCGCTGGTGAAAAAATCAGTGGAACTCTTGGTCGATGAAATGTCGAAAGACGACCGGATTTCCATTGTCGTTTATGCATCCGCCTCAGGCGTGGTGCTCGAACCGACGCCGGGCAATCAGAAAATCAGAATTCTCGCTGCGCTCAACGCGCTCGAAGCGGGCGGGTCCACCGCTGGCGGCGAAGGCCTCGCGCTCGCCTACAGGCTGGCGGAAGAAAACTTCGCGAAAGACAAGGTCAACCGCATCATTCTGGCGACCGATGGCGATTTCAATGTCGGGGTTGTCGATGCGGACAGCCTCGAAGACTTTGTCGCCCGCAAGCGCAAGAGCGGGATTTACCTCACCATCCTCGGTTTCGGCGAAGGCAATTATAATGACGTCATCGCCCAGAAACTGGCGCAGGCCGGCAATGGCGCCGCCGCCTATATCGATACGCTGAACGAGGCCCGCAAAGTTTTGGTCCGCGAGTTCCGCTCGACGCTGTTTCCCATCGCAAAAGACCTCAAATTCCAGATCGAGTTCAACCCTGCGGTGGTCGCGGAGTATCGCCTGATCGGCTATGAAACGCGGCTTCTCAATCGTGAGGACTTCAACAATGACGCCATAGATGCCGGCGATATCGGCTCGGCCCATACGGTGACGGCGCTTTATGAAGTGGCGCTCGCCGGGTCGGAGGCGCGCCTCATTGACGACCGGCGTTATCAATCAGCGCCGGCCGTCGCCGGAACCACCGACGAATTCGCTTTCGTCCGCCTGCGGTACAAACTGCCCGAAGAAGAGACCAGCCGCCTTATTGAAACGCCGGTCCCGACGGCGGATGCTTTCGCTTCACTTGAAGCAGCGCCGCGCGATGCGCGCTTCGCCGCTGCTGTCGCCGCCTTCGGGCAAAAGCTTCAGCGCGCCGGTTATACGGACCGCTATTCCTATGACGAGATCATTGCCTTGGCCCAAGGCGCAAAAGGCGATGATCCCTATGGAGACCGCGCCGAGTTCATCAATCTCGTCCGCGCTGCGGCGAAGATCGATACGGACGCCAACGGCTAAGGCGTTGCCGGCGGCCCAAGCGTGACGCGGTTTGCATCGGCAAGGCCAACGAGCCGCGCCGCGCCGTCAGGCGCGACGCGGACGATCGCGAAAGCGGCGGGCTGAAAGGCGCGGGCCTCGCCTTCCTGAAAGAAGAAGCTTTCGGCGACATAACGCAGGCGATTATCTGCCGTTTTGACATAGTCGATGCGAATTTCGTCAGGCTCCGGACTATCAGCGGCGCCGGGCAGGCGCGAAAATGATGCGACCTTGTTTTCGTCAAGCTTCAAAAAGACTTCGCCGTCGCGCGGCAGCGGCCAGATGGCGCTATCGGGCGGATAAATTTCGGCCCCATAGGCGAGCACCATATAGTCGCCCTGAATGATCGAGCGCGGATCGCGGGGTCCGAGCGGCAGGTAAATCTCATTCGCTTCGCGGAACGCAGATTCGAGGCGCCAGACGGAACTGTTGACGAGGCCGGCCGCGATAAGGAGCATGGCTGCAAAGCCGGCGAGCGCCGCCGCGCCGTGACGCGACCGGCGGGCGCCGCCGCTCGTGGGCGCCGGCGGTTGCGAAAAGCGCCAGAACAAAAGCGCGCCGCCCAGGATCAGCGCCCCAATGCCGGCCATCACCGCCGACTTTTCGAGCAGCGTCATGGACAGATCATAATAAAAGCGTCCGATAAACCATATGCCGGCGATCACGCCGACAACGGCAAGCCCGCGATGATTTGCGGCAAACGCCGTCAAGATCATGAGAATCGCAACCCCGCCCGCCGACGGCAGGAGGGCGATCGCTGCTGCAAAAATAATCGCGGTGGCAACAAGAGCGATGGGTTTGTATCGGTCTCGCAGCAACCACAGGAGCCACAACGCAGCAGCAATGAAAATCACGGCGCCGATCATCCAGTTCGGGTGGTAGTTGATAACGCCGAAAACAGAGCCCGCATTTTCCATGAGAGCATAGGCCAACATGGGGCCAATCATCAGCGCCGCGCCGGCGGGGCGGCGCAACGGCCCCGGCGACGAGGTTGCAAAAAGCCACAGGCCCGCGACCGTGGCGAACGTTGTGAAATAGTGATCGGTATGCCGGCCCAAGGCGTGGTCGGCGCGCAGGATGACGAATGCGGCCATGGCGACGCCATAGACGGCGAGCGCGATCAGAAAAGTAAGGATCGCATCGCGCGCTTTTGAGGCGATCGCGAGTCCTGAAAGCGCGAGCAGCATTGCGGTGGCGGCGCCGCTGGTTCCGATGACAGCCGCATCAGGGCCGCTTCCCTCAAAGAGTTCGAACAATAGCGCCCAGACGCCGCCCGTCGCGGCCGTCAGGCCGGACGCAATGCAGGCGATGGCGAAGTGGTGGGCGAAATCGGCGTCCCTGCTGGCGGAAACCATCAGGCCGAGCCCAACGAAGCCCGCGCCGACGAAAACCGAGATCGCTGCGCCAATGGTGAACGAGTCGCCGCCCGCGCCCGCCACCAGCGCCGCCGCCATAGCGAAAATGGCGATCGCCGCCAGAAGCCCGGCGATCCAGCCGCCAATGGCGAGAAAGATCTCGGCATACCAGGGCGTTTGCCGTTCCGCGCTCATCGCCCGCCCCCGTTAAGGCGCCGCAGACCCGCCGCCAGCGCCGCCGTCATCGCAACAATCCAGCCGGCCCCGAGAAACAGGGCGAATGAAATGGCGCCGGCGCCGTCAAGCTCCATCAGGAATATAAAGCGCAGACCCAGCGCGCCCGCGAAGGCGGCAAGCGCGAACAAAGCCATGGCCGCAGTCGGCTTGTCAGGTTTCCAGTAACGGTAAGCGGAGAAAACGCCGAAGCTGATTGCAAGCAGCGTCAGGCTCGCTCCGAACGAGCCTTCAAATGGATGCTTGCCGGAAAAAATATCGCCGATGGCGCCGAAAAGAGCAGCGGCAAGCGCAGCAGCGGCCATGAGCCAGCGCAGCCAGGAGGGAGGACCGTTTCCGGCGACCTCCCGCAAGATAAGTCCGGCGCAGATGAGCACTGCGAACAACGCCGGAATGAGCGAGTAGGCCTGCGGCGCAGTTGGCAGGATGTTTTCATCCGTATAAAGAAAATACCCAATAGACGCGACCGTGAGCGCTACGGCAAGCTGGGCGTCTGAACGCAGAATGAGGGAGACCGGAAATACGATTGCAGCCCAGAAGGCGAACAGACGCCAGGGATCGGCGCCAAGCTGATAGACTTGACCGACCACCGCCATGGAAACGCCGATCATGACGCTGGCGATGATGGCGGAAATATCGCCGAGCCTTGATCCGCGCCCAAGCGCGGCCCACGCCAGAAAACCGACGATCATGATGGCCTGCGGCGCCGCGATCTTCGCTGCATCCGGCAGCGCGCGCCAGTTATAGGCGAAAAAGAATATAATGCCGGCGACGATTTGCGCAGCGCCAAAAACAAGGAAAAGCGCGAAAGCCCAGTCTTGCGGCCCTCGCGTGGTTCGCGGTTCATCCGTAGACATTGTATCTCCCGCCCGCCGCCTTGCTTTGCGCAAACATACCGGAAAGCGCGCAGCCTGGCGAGACGGACGCGCAGACGCGGAATTTCCGCACTGGCCTCACTTTCGCCCCATTGCCCGTCACAATTTTCAGCCGGGCGACGGGGCGATTTCACGCAGGGCCAGAGTACGGGTCCACAGAAGGGGCGAGAGAGAATGCACATCCTGAAAGTATCCGCAGCGGCGCTGATCGCCGTCACCACAGCGGTCGCATCGAACACCGGCGCCGCTATGGCGCAGCGGCTCACCGATGCCGACTACGAACTTTGCAGCGTTTATGACGGCGACGATGAACTCGTCGGCTATGACAGCGTCTGCCTTGAGCGCAAGCGCGCGCAGTTGCGCCGCTATCAGCGACAGTCGGCCAACACGTATTCTGGGTATTCGGGCGCCTATTCGGGCGCCTATTATTGTCCGCACTGGGCCAATGGCGGGCGCGGCTACCCCGGCACGGTCTATTCATACGGCCAGGTCTCGACCGACGCGTATGGCAGCTATGACCGCGCCGTGAACGGCGTGCGCTGCATTCCGCGTCCGAATTACAACAATACAGGCTATTATTGATCCGCGGCGCGACGTCGCGGCGGGTCGCGGGACGCCGGCGATCATGATTCCGGCCGCTTTTGACCCAAGTCTTACCGGGCGGTAAATATCGCCGCGCCGGCTGAGCGCGCGGGCCCGCGTTTTTTGCGCGGCGCCAGCCGCGCACGGGGTTGCGGCCCCCGGACCCCCTCCTTATATCCCGCCCGAACGCGGGGCTTGGCCAGCGAACGTGAAGTGATCTTCTCGTGATCTGGCCGCAGCGCCGCATCTGTCATTTGTCACTATAGGGGCGTGTCCGCTTCCGGCGCTTGATCGGCGCCAAACGTCTGTTGAGGGCCAAAAGGCCGGAAATAACGGGACAGCTCGCTGAAACGGAGAAGAGACTGAAATGGGCAAAGTCATAGGCATCGACCTCGGGACGACCAACTCCTGCGTCGCCGTCATGGACGGCAAAGAGCCGAAAGTTATTGAAAACGCCGAAGGCGCGCGGACGACCCCCTCGGTTGTCGCGTTCACCGAAGACGGCGAGCGCCTGATCGGCCAGCCGGCGCGGCGCCAGGCGGTGACCAACCCGGAGAACACGTTCTTTGCGATCAAGCGCCTGATCGGCCGCCCGTTCTCCGATCCGACTGTGGAAAAAGACAAGGCCATGGTCCCCTACAAGATCATCAAGGGCGACAATGGCGACGCCTGGGTGGATTCGCGCAATGAGAAATATGCGCCGTCGCAGATTTCCGCTTTCATCCTGCAGAAGATGAAAGAAACCGCCGAGGCCTATCTCGGTCAGGACGTGACGCAGGCCGTCATTACTGTTCCCGCTTACTTCAACGACGCCCAGCGTCAGGCGACCAAAGACGCCGGCAAGATCGCCGGCCTTGAAGTGCTGCGCATCATCAACGAGCCGACCGCGGCCGCACTGGCTTACGGTCTCGACAAGAAAACCGGCGGCCAGAAAATCGCCGTCTACGACCTTGGCGGCGGCACCTTCGATATCTCGATCCTCGAAATCGGCGACGGCGTTTTCGAAGTCCTGTCCACCAATGGCGACACCTTCCTCGGCGGTGAAGATTTCGACATGCGCATTGTCGAATATCTCGCAGCCGAGTTCAAAAAAGATCAGGGCATTGATCTGAGGAAAGACAAACTCGCGCTGCAGCGCCTGAAGGAAGAAGCCGAGAAAGCCAAGAAAGAGCTGTCCTCGACGTCTTCTTACGAAGTCAATCTGCCGTTCATCACCGCCGATGCGTCCGGTCCGAAGCACCTGACCATGAAGCTCAGCCGCGCGAAGTTTGAATCGCTGGTTGAGGATCTGGTCAAGCGCACCGTCAATCCGTGCAAGGAAGCGCTGAAAGATGCTGGCCTGTCGTCTGGCGACATCGACGAGGTGATCCTTGTCGGCGGCATGACCCGCATGCCGAAAGTGCAGGAGACGGTGAAGCAGTTCTTCGGCAAGGAGCCGCATAAAGGCGTCAACCCGGACGAAGTCGTGGCGCTCGGCGCGGCGATTCAGGCCGGCGTCTTGCAGGGCGATGTGAAAGACGTGCTGCTGCTCGACGTGACGCCCCTGTCGCTCGGCATCGAAACCCTTGGCGGCGTCTTCACCCGCCTCATTGACCGCAACACCACGATCCCGACAAAAAAGTCGCAGACCTTCTCCACCGCTGAAGACAATCAGTCGGCGGTGACGATCCGCGTTTTCCAGGGCGAACGCGAAATGGCGGCCGACAACAAGATGCTCGGCCAGTTCGACCTCGTCGGCATTCCCCCGGCGCCGCGCGGCGTGCCGCAGGTCGAAGTCACTTTCGACATTGACGCCAACGGCATCGTTCACGTCTCGGCCAAGGACAAGGCGACCAACAAGGAGCAGTCGATCCGTATTCAGGCCTCTGGCGGTCTTTCCGATGACGACATCGAAAAAATGGTCAAGGACGCCGAAGCCAACGCCGACGCGGACAAGAAACGCCGCGAGGGCGTCGAGACGAAAAACCGCGCCGAAGCGCTGGTCCATTCGACCGAGAAAAACCTCAAAGAGTATGGCGACAAGCTTGAAGGCGATGACCGCAAGTCCATCGACGATGCGCTCGCCGCGTTGAAGGAAAAGCTCGAAGAAGAAAACGCCGATCTCGAAGAGATCAACGCCGCCGCTGGCGCGCTGGCTCAGGCGACCATGAAGCTGGGCGAGGCCATGTATAAAGCCGGCGCCGGCGACGACGATGGCGGCGCACAGGCCGCCGCAGCCGACGCTGCGAAAGAAGACGGTGACGATGATTTCGTCGATGCCGACTTCGAAGAAGTCGACGGCGACAAAAAAGACTAGGGTGAATTCGTGAATGGTGAATAGTGAATGGTGGTGAAAACGCACCATTCACTATCTCACTATTCGCCACTTCACCCTTAAAAGGGGTGGCGCAGGTTCTTATGGCGCAGGCATGTTATTACGAAGTTCTGGGCGTCGAACGCGGCGCTGACGGCGCAACGATCAAATCGGCGTTCCGCAAACGCGCCATGCAGTACCACCCGGATCGAAACGCCGATAATCCGGAGGCGGAGAAAAAGTTCAAGGAACTGGGCGAAGCCTACGAGATTCTCTCCGACGAGCAAAAACGCGCCGCCTATGATCGCTTCGGCCACGCCGCCTTCCAGAATGGCGGCGGCGGGTTTAACGGCGCCCGCGGCTTCGGCGCCGGCATGGGCGCTGGGGGGGCGGCTGGCTTTTCCGACATTTTCGACGAGATTTTCGGCGAGTTCATGGGCGGCCAGCGAGGCCCGCGACGAGCCGGCCCCGGACGCGGCGCCGACTTAAAGTACAATCTCGAAATCAATCTCGGCGACGCGTTCTCCGGCAAGAAAACCGAGATCAAGGTGCCGGGCTCGGTTTCCTGCGAAACCTGCGAGGGCTCCGGCGCCAAGCCCGGCTCCGGCCCGGTTCAGTGCGGCACCTGCAAGGGCGTCGGCCGGGTGCGCGTGCAGCAGGGGTTTTTCGCCATTGAGCGCTCCTGCCCCCATTGCAACGGCGAAGGCCGGGTGATTTCCGATCCGTGTACGGATTGTAGCGGTCAGGGCCGGGTCCGGCGCGAGCGCACGCTCTCCGTCGATATTCCCGCCGGCATTGAAGACGGCACCCGCATCCGCCTGTCGGGCGAGGGCGAGGCTGGGCCGCGCGGCGGGCCAGAGGGCGATCTTTATATTTTCGTGCACGTCAAAGACCACGATCTGTTCGAACGCGACGGGCCGGATCTCTTCTCGGTGATGCCGATCCCGATGACCACGGCGGCGCTTGGCGGCGATTTCGAAACCCCGACCATTGACGGTGGACGCGTCAAAATCTCCGTGCCTGAAGGCTCGCAGACCGGCAAGCGGTTCCGCGTCAAGGGCAAGGGCATGTCGGTCCTCAACAAGCAGGGCCGCGGCGACATGTATGTGGAGATTCAGGTGGAAACGCCCACCAGCCTTAACGCCGAACAGAAAGCGCTGTTGCGCCAGTTCTGCGAGGCCGGCGGCGGCGAAGCCTCCTGTCCGCAATCGCGCGGCTTTTTCGACCGCGCCAAAGCGTTCTGGGAGAACGTGACGGACGGGCGGTAGGGCGGAGTTCGAAATCGTCTAGTTCCAAAAGGGCTCTGTACGATTAAAGAACTGCGCTAACCTTCCCCCATGGACCTTCTGATTGACATTGGCGGAACAAATGCGCGCGTGTGTGCGGTCGAAAAAGATCGCCTGAGCGCGCCCTGCCGGTACAAGACTGCGGGGTATAAAAGCGCCAGCGATCTGCTGGCCGCGTATCTTCACGAAACTGGGGCTTCAGGCGTTTCCCGCGTGTTTCTCGCTGTCGCCGGGCCGGTCAGCGACGGCTGCGCTGAACTGACCAATGCCGATTTCAGCGTTGATGCGGCGGCGCTGAAGAAAGCGTTTCGGCTTTCGGATTCGGCGGTTCTCAACGATCTCGAAGCGCTCGCCTATAATCTTGCTGATCCGAGCGGTCTCAATGCAATCGCCCTGACGCCTGCGGCCCCGGCGCCCGGCAAAACATCAATCGTGGTTGCGCCGGGCACGGGGCTCGGCCTCGCTGCGCGTGTGATTAAGGACGGGCGCGTCACGATTGTCGGCACGCAGGGCGGGCATGTGCGGGCCGCGCCGTCGACGCCGGTGGAATTTGACTTATGCGCGATGATGTCGCGCAATGATGATTATCTCTGTGCGGAAGATTTGCTGTCCGGGCCCGGCATGACAAAAATATATGCGGGCCTTTCAGCGCTGAAAGGCGGCGGGACAAAGACCGCGCCACCGGACGCCCGGACCCCGGACGCCAGAAGCATCGTCAGCCGCGCTCTTGCAGGGAGCGATCCGCTAGCAACAGAAACCATCGATATTTATCTCTCTATGCTTGGTTCGTATTGCGGCGACATGGCCCTGGTGTTTCTCAGCTATGGCGGGGTCTATCTTGCCGGGAACATAATCAATGGACTGGCCCCGCTGATCGGCGAAAGCCGGTTGGCGCCGTCTTTTCTCAATAAAGGATTGATGGCGCCGCTCATGGGCGAGATCGGCTTTGGCCGCTTGCCCATGCAAGAGCCAGTGCTGGAAGGGCTTAAGGTTTTTGCGCAGCAGCGCTAGAGCGCCGGGCGAAAAAGTGGAATCCGGTTTTTCGCCCGGCCGCAAATGCGGCCTATCGAAGTAAATGCGCGCATTCGCGCGCGGGCCGGCGCGCTCGCTAAGAACCTGGACCATCGGGCGATAAATAAGGATCGCCCGACGGTCCAGGCGCGCTCTCCGCCACTTCAAACCGGTCCGCATGCGCCAGTTTCGGGAACAGCTTGAACCACGACGCGGCGGCGATCAGCGATACGCAGCCGCCCAATATGACTGCGCCGACGGGCCCTAAAAACCGCGCCGCGACGCCGCTCTCGAACTCTCCCAGCTCGTTCGACGCGGCGATGAAAATAAACGACACCGACGAGACCCGCCCGCGCATGCCGTCCGGCGTGGCGTGCTGCACGATCGACATGCGGATAAAGATCGACACCATATCGGCGGCGCCGGTGACGGCGAGCATCGCCATGGACAGCCAGAACAACTCCGAAAACGCAAAGCCGAGCATGGCGAGCCCATAAACGGCGATGGCGCCGAGCAGCCACGGTCCGACCCGGCGTTCGAGCGGATTGGCGGCGAGCGCAAAGGCGATGATCCCGGCGCCGAAAGCGGGCGCGGCGCGTAATAATCCGAGCCCCTCGGTTCCCACATGCAGGATGTCGCGGGCGAAGACGGGGAGCAGCGCTGTGACGCCGCCGAAAAACACCACCACCAGATCGAGCGAGATCGAGCCCAATACCAGCTTGTTGTCGCGCACATAGCGCAGCCCATCGAAGATCATGGCGAGGCCGCGCGCATTGCGCAGCGGCTGATGCGCCGGCGTCCGCGCGGTGGCGAAAACGATGACCGCGATCGCAGTCAGCGTCGCCGCCGTCGCGTACACCACATGCGCGCCGGCGATGAACAGAAATCCGCCAATCGCCGGGCCCAGCATGGCCGCTGCCTGAAACCCCAGCGAGTTCCAGGCGATGGCGGTGGAAAGCTCCTTGCGCGGAATGAGTGTCGGATAGAGCGCGTTTGACGCCGCCGGGGTGAAGGCGCTGACCGCGCCATTCAAAAAGGCGGCGCAGAAGATCGCCGGAATGGCGATGGGGGCGGGTGCGAAGCTCGCGGCGAACAGGCCGGTGATGACAAAGAACCGCACCACATTCGACCAGACAAGGATCAGCTTGCGGTTGAACCGGTCCGCCGCCTGTCCGCCCGGCAGCGACAGGAGCAGCACCGGCAAAAACTGCGTCAGCCCCACAAGGCCGAGCATGAAAGCGCTTTCTTCAATGGAACGGGTCAGCCGCGACAGATCGTAAATCTGCCAGCCGATTGCGATCGCCACCATCTGCCGCTCGGCGGCGATCAACTGTCGGGCGATCCAGTAATGGCGATAGGCCTGGTGACGGAAAATCGTCAGGGAGGGGACGCGGCGCATGTTGGGCGCAACCTAGACCGTGTTGCAGCAAAAGTGGATCACCGGTTTTGCGGTTCGCAACACGGTCACCTAAGAATCTGGAGCCGGTTGCGGCTGAAAATCGATTCGCATGAGCCGCAACGGCTCTAGTCCCGGCCGGTTTTTGCGCAATGATAAAAACGGCGCATCTTGCTATTGGATTGCGGCGCTGCGAGGCTTCGCGCGATTTTCTGAAGGGTGATCCATGACATTGAAGGTGATTGGCGCGGGATTGGGCCGCACCGGCACGGCATCGCTGAAGGTGGCGCTCGAAACGCTCGGGCTCGGCAAGTGTCACCATATGAGCGAGGTGTTCGGCTCGCCGCAGCAGATCGATCTGTGGGCGAAGGCCGCCGCGGGCGCGCCGGACTGGCCGGCGATTTTCAGCGGCTATGGCGCAGCGGTTGATTTTCCGACGGCGGCGTTCTGGCGCGAACTGGCGGCGTTTTATCCCGACGCAAAAATCATCCTTTCTGTGCGCGACGTGGAAAAATGGTGGCGATCGACCCAGGAGACGATCCTCAGCCCGCTTGCGGAAAAATCGATGCCGACCATGCCGTTCTTTCCGGTGGTGAAGAATGTCGTCTGGCGCTTTTTCGGCGATGAAATCCACGATTATGACCATATGAGCGCCGTCTTTAATCTGCATACGGAAGAGGTAAAGAGCGCCATATCCAAAGACCGCCTTTTGGTGTTTGAAGCCAAGGACGGCTGGGCGCCGCTTTGCGCGTTTCTCGGCAAGGAGATCCCGAACGAACCTTATCCGCGCGTCAATTCCAAAGAAGAGATGCGCCCGATGATGGAGGCCATGGCGGCGCAATTTGAGGCGGGCCTTGACCGCGAAGCGCTGGAGAAAATGAGCCAGACGGTTCGCGACACGGTACATGGCCGCAAATCCTGAACGCATGGCGATGGTGATCCGCGAAGATGATTTGGCCGGCGAGAACATTTGCGCGCTGCTGGCCTATCATCAGCGGCATATGCTCGATAACTCGCCGCCGGGCATGGCTTATGTGCTCGATGTGGCGGCGTTAACGGCGCCGGGCGTTTCGTTCTGGTCGGCATGGGACGGCGATGCGTTGATGGGGTGCGGCGCCATGAAAGAGCTTGCGCCGGCCTGGGGCGAGATCAAATCCATGCGCACCCATCCCGATCATCTGCGCAAGGGCGTTGGCGCTGCGATGCTGGACCACATCATCGCCGTTGCGAAATCGCGCGGCTACCGGCGCCTCAGCCTCGAAACCGGCGCCGGACCTACCTTCGAAGCGGCTCTGGGGTTGTACAGAAAGCGCGGATTTGAAAATGGCGGCGTGTTTGGCGATTATAAAACAAGCGACTTCAATCAGTTCCTGCATCTCGACCTGCAGGCGGAGGTGACATGACGAAAGATATTCTGTTTCTGCTGGCGCCGGGATTTGAAGCGAATGAACGTCGCGAGTTTTGTCCTGAATGCGCGGAAATATGGGGTGTGCTGAGTTATTTTCCGGCGATCCGGGAAGCGCTCGACATACGCTATGAAACGCTCGCCCATCCGCGCGCCGGGTTGACGGCGCTCTTGGGCGCGGGCGAGTGGAACTGTCCGACGCTGGTGCTGGCCGAGGGTGCGGATTCAGGCCCGTCCGCGACGGAGAAAACCGAAAATGGCGCGCGCTTCGTCGATAACGCCCGCGACATTGCGAAAGTTTTCGCGCATCGCTATGGAACGCCATTCCCGCGCGGGGGTTGATGAGGCATGACCCAAAATTTCAATCCCTTTGCGGCGTGGTTCGAGACAGCGGCCGCGATGAATGCGGCTGCGGCGAATATGGCGCTCCGCATGATGCAGATGCAGGCGGAGCTGTTCGTCGCCGCCGATCGCGACCCCGATTCTGCTAATGGCCGCGATATCGAGGCGATAACGGCTGAAAACATGCAGGCCGCCGCGCATGGCTATGCGACAGCGGTGCAGGCGGCGCCGTTTTTGTGGATGGCGCGCCCGCCCGGCGCCGGGCTTGATGTTATGGCCGGCATCAGCCAGGCCGCCGCCGCCGATCCGCGAAACCGTCACCCTGACGCCTGACGGTTTGCCGGGAGCGCGAGCCTTGCGATTCAGGAAAATTTCGCTACCGCTGTCACTGGCAGGCTGGCGGAGACGCGCGATCTTATGGGTAAAACATCAATTCTCGTCGCTGGCGCCGGCGGCCGCATGGGCCGCGCGGTGGTCGCGGAGATCCTTAAAACCCCGGGCGCCATGCTGGCCGGCGGGTTCGAGCGGCCGGGCGGGCCGGATATTGGTAAAGACATCGGCGTGCTCGCGGGTCTCGATGCGCTCGGCCTTGCGGTCGAAGACGCGCCCGCCAGGGGCCTTGCCCGGGCTGGCGCGCTGATCGATTTCACGGCGCCGAAAGCCTCGGTCGAGCATGCCCGCGCTGCGGCGGCGGATGGCGTCGCCCACGTGATCGGCACCACCGGATTATCAGTGTCGGAAGAAGCCGCCATCGCCGAGGCGGCGAAAACTATCCCGATCGTCAAATCCGGCAATATGAGCGTCGGCGTCAATGTGCTGATGGCGCTGGTGGAAGCGGGCGCGAAAGCGCTCTCAGATGATTACGACATCGAAATCTTCGAGGCCCACCATAGGGCAAAAGTCGATGCGCCGTCGGGGACAGCGTTGATGCTGGGCGCGGCGGCGGCGCGCGGGCGCGGGGTCGATCTCAGCGCCAAGCGCGCCTCGGGCGAGCGGTCCGGCGCGCGCCAACCCGGCGATATCGGGTTTTCGGTGATGCGCGGCGGCGGCATTGTCGGCGACCACCGCGTCTCTTTTGCGGGCGCGCAGGAAATCATCACCCTCTCCCATTCGGCCATCGATCGCGGCCTGTTCGCTAAGGGCGCGGTCGCCGCCGCGCGCTGGGCGATGGGCAAGCCGCCCGGGCTTTATTCCATGCGCGACGTGCTCGGGCTGAAATAGCCCGCATGGTTAAAGCTCCAATTCGAACAATCGCCTAGACCGAACCGAAACCAAGCGCCGCCAGAGTAGGGCCTCGAAAAGGGGCCTTTGCATGCGTACGGAAATTCTCGCCGCCGCCGGAATTATCGCCGCCGCCATCATCGGCGTGCGGGTCATCGATGCGCGCCAGCTTGCTGTACAGGAAGCGGCGATGGAAGCGCGCGAGGCTGGTCCGGAATTGACGCTCGCATCGGCGCGGAGCGCGCCTGTCAGCTGGGGCGATGAAGTGCGCATCGCCGCCGCGCCCGACCGGCAATATTATGTGAATGCCGAGGTCAATCGCCGCTCGGCGCGGTTCCTCGTCGACACCGGCGCCAGCTATGTCGCCCTGCGCGATTCCGATGCGCGCGCCGCCGGGATTTATACGTCGTATACGGACTATAAATATCCGGTGCATACGGCGAACGGCGAAACCAAGGCCGCCTTCGTCACCATCGAAGAAATCGAAATCGAAGGGCTGCGCCTTGAGGGCGTCAAGGCCTTCATCCTCAAGGACGAACAGCTCACGGTGAATTTGTTGGGGATGAGCTTTTTATCGCGGCTCGAAAGCGTGGAAGCGCGCAAAGGCGAGTTATTGCTCAGAGGCTAACCTTCCCGCGCCATCAGCGACGGCAGCGCGCCCATATCGGCGCCGGCCTGTTTCATGAAAAACCGGCGCAGGGGTGCGGCGGCGTTGACCGCGCCCATGCCGATATCGCGCGCCATGCGCAGCGGTGTGATGTCATTTGAAAAAAGCCGGTTCAGCAAATCCGTGCCGAGCGCCAGCGCAGCGCTGTCAAACCGTCGCCAGCGCTGGTAATTCTGCAACACGGTGAGCGCGCCAATGTCGAGCCCGACATCGCGTCCGTCATTCAATACGTCCGTCAGCGCTGCGATATCCTTGATGGCGAGATTGTAGCCTTGCCCGGCGATCGGGTGGATCGCGTGCGCCGCATCGCCGATCAGCGCGAGGCGCGGCGCGATGTAAGACTGCGCCAGCGTGAAAGCGAGCGGATACGACCAGCGCGGTCCCGCCGGCGTGATTGCACCGAGATAATCGCCGAAGCGGTTTTCAATTTCCTTGCGGAAGTCATCTTCGCCGAGCGCCATGTAAGCGGGCGCCGCGTCGGCGCGCTCGGTCCACACCAATGAGCTTCGGTTATTCGTCATCGGCAAAATGGCGAACGGCCCGGCGGGCAGGAAAAACTCCTGCGCCACGCCGTCATGGGGCCGCTCATGGGCGACGGTGGCGACGATGCCTGTCTGGTTGTAACGCCATTGATTGGTCTTGATGTTGGCCTCGGCGCGCAAAGGCGACAGGCGTCCGTCTGCGGCCACGACCAGCGACGCGGAAAGCCGGCGCCCGTCGGCGAGATCGACAATCGCTTCGCCCGCCCTGAATGCCGACGCTGTCCGCGCCGCCGGAGCGAACAGCGTGACGTTCGGCGCGCGCTCAATGGCGGCGAACAGGACGTCGCGAATGGACCGGTTTTCAACGATCCAGCCCAGCGGCGTATCCTCGTTCATTTCGCGGCTGTCGAAATGCAGGTTGAAGCTCGACACCGTCCCGCCGCCAAAGCGCGACGTCGCGCGGCCGTCAGTCACCAGAATTTCGCGGATCGGTTCGGCGCCATTTTCATTCGAAGCGATCGCATCCCACAGGCCGAGGCGGCGAAACACCCGCGCCGAGGCATAGGAGATCGCCGTGGTGCGCCCGTCAAACGCTGCGCCGCGCAGAATCGCGGGATCGGCGGTATCCACGAGGGCGCAGGAAAAGCCGCGATGGCTGAGCGCCAGGCTCGCCAGCCCGCCGGCCGGGCCGCCGCCAATAATGATCATGTCGAAATGCGTGGCTTCGCTCATGGGGCGAGCATCGCGCTTTGGCGCCGCGCCGTCCAGCGTGCGCAAGGACATGCGGCGAAAGGCGCTGCATGATGAAAAAGGATATGGCGCGCCTTCTTCCCCCGTTTACGAGGGAAGTGGACCGCGCGCGGCGCGGGACGACGGGGGTTAGCCTCCTCCGTCTGCCTGGACTTACGTCCGGCCCGCCATCTCGCCCGCCGCGCCGTGGCGCGCTTTTCAGAATCTGACCGCATTCGCGGTCGGGCGGGGGAGGATAAGTCGGCGCTTTTACTGTTTGGGAAACACTTTTAGGAGATCAAGGACAAAGCATCGGAGATGAAGATCATGCGCCTCGCCAAATTGATGACGGCCTTTGCCGCGCTGGCGCTGTTGTTTTTCTCTGGCGCCGCCCTCGCGCAGGACATGTCCGCGCCTTCCGACGTGACGCGCTATGTGCTCGATTCCGCATTGCTGGTTTTCGGAGGCTTCGCCGGGCTCGTCGCCATCGCCGGGCTGGCGTTGCGCGATGTCGGTCTGGCGCGCACCCAGAACGCGCCGCAAGTCTGCCTGCGGACGATTGGCGCGCTCGGCGTTTCCGCCTTCGCCTTCTGGGCGGTCGGCTATCATTTGCTGTTCTCGATTGAGGCGGGCGGTTTTCTCGGGCCGTTCCAGAGCTGGGCGCCGCTCGACGACGATCCGTCCAGCGCCGGGCGGGCCTCGGGCGCGCACTGGTTCTTTCATATGACGCTGGCGGCGCTCGGCGCCGTCATCGTTTCGTCGGCCATTTCGGAACGGGTGCGGCTGTGGCCGTTTCTGTTTTTCGCCGCCATGTGGGCGGGGCTGATCTATCCGATCGCCGCGTCCTGGGTCTGGGGCGGCGGCTATTTCGCTGAGGAATGGAGCTTCCGCGATTATGGCGGCGCCGCAGCGGTGCATTTGTCGGCTGGCGCCGCGGCGCTGGCGGCGATCCTTGTCATTGGCCCACGCTCGGGCCGGTTCGGCCATGGCGTATCGCGCCCGCAAGTGTCGACGGCGCTGCCCTTGTCGGCGTTCGGCTCGATGCTCGCCGCCATTGCGCTTTTGGTGATCATCATCGGCCTTGGCGGCGCCATGTCGTCGGTTGAGGCGGCGGTGACGGCCGGAACGGTTCTCGCCAACGCCATGGTTGCGGCGGCCGGCGGCGCCATCGCCGCCATGTTCCTTACGCAGACGGTTTACAAGCGAACCGGGCTCGTCTCCGCCATGACCGGGATCATCGCCGGGATCATCTCCATCGCTGCGGACCCTGTCTCGCCGGCGTTGTGGCAGGCGGCGATGATCGGCGCGGTCGGCGGAGTGATCGTCACGGTGACGCCGCCTTTCCTCGACGGGCTGAAGCTCGACGATGCCGGTTTTGTCATTCCCGCCCATTGTTTCTGCGGCGCCTGGGGCGCGATCATCGCCTTCTGGATGACCGAGCGGATCTGGCTGCCGGGCCAGCTTTTAGGGACCGGCGCCATCGCCGCGTTTTCATTTCTGATGAGCCTGCTGATCTGGACGGCGCTCAAATACACGATCGGCGTCAAAACCGCGCCGCTGGAGGATTCCCATCATGCGGGGCATTCCGAACGCGCCGGAATTCGTTAAATCCCGTTAACCCTTTCCAATTCAAGAAATGGCACAGTGGGCGTTAACTTATTTAACCGCCGACTGGGTGCCTGCTGATTATGCCGTCATCGCCTCGTTCCTATGCCCGCAGCCGTCATCGCCGCGATCCGTTCGCAGAGCTTGCCGAGCGCCTGAAATCGTTCTCGCGCAACGTGCTGGTGCGCGCCGGCGGGGCGGCGATGATCGCGCTGGCGATCTGGCTCGCGGCGTCCCTGTCGACCTTCACCATTTCCGATCCAACGCTGAATACGGCGACGCCTGCGAGCGTTCAGAATATGGGCGGCCCGCTCGGCGCCATCGCCGCCGATCTGCTGCTGCAGCTGTTCGGCGGGGCGGGTTTCCTGCTGATTGCGCCGCTCGCCATCTGGGGCGGGTATGCGGTGGTCAATGGCGCGCCGGAAGAAACGCCGGCGGATTTCTGGCGCCGGTTGATCGTCGCCCCGGCCGCGATTCTGGCGGGGGCGGCCTTCCTCGCCTCCTGGGCGCCGCCGGCGGACTGGCCGTTTGTGGTGGGCGCCGGCGGGCTCATCGGCGGCGTGCTGTTTGGCGGCGTCACCGGGCTGTTGTCGTTTATCGGCCCCGGTTTCGCCGGCCCGCTTGTCGCCGGGCTATTTGCCGTGGCGACGCTTGCAGCATATTCGGTTCTGTGCGGCCTGACGCGCGAACGGCTCGCCGATGCGTGGTGGGCGCTGGAAGACGCGGGGCTGGCGTTGCGCGAGATGGTTGAGGAGCTACATGGGCGGCTGACCGGCGCGAAGGCCGAAGACGATGAAGATGAGTATGAAGACGGCGAGGAATACGAAGAAGACAGTGATGGCGACATCGAAACCGAGTATGACGAAGATGGCGAGCCGATCCTCGCCGCACCGTCCCGCAAATCATCCGGAGGCCGCAAACGCAAGATCGTTCGCAAACGGAATAAAAAGAAAGAAAGCCGCCGCGAGAGCCGCGAAGCGCAACCGACATTCCCCGTCTTTTCCGCCGACAATTACGAATTGCCGCCGCTCAGCCTGCTCGCCAAACCGAACGGCGCGCGCCGCGCGGTGATCTCCGACGAGGCCCTCGAACAGAATGCGCGGATGCTTGAGAATGTGCTGGCTGATTTCGGCGTGCGCGGTGAGATCGTCAATGTGCATCCGGGCCCGGTCGTCACCCTTTACGAACTCGAACCCGCAGCCGGCACCAAATCGTCGCGCGTGATCGGGCTGGCGGACGACATCGCCCGGTCCATGAGCGCCGTCGCCGCCCGCGTCGCGGTCGTGCCGGGCCGCAACGCCATCGGCATCGAACTGCCGAACCAAGATCGCGAAATGGTGTTCCTGCGCGAATTGCTGGGCGCGGAAGAATATGAGCGCTCCGGCGGCGATCTGACCCTGGCGCTGGGCAAATCCATTGGCGGCGATCCGGTCTTCGCCGATCTTGCGCGCATGCCGCACCTGTTGATCGCCGGCACCACCGGCTCGGGCAAATCGGTCGGCATCAACACCATGATCCTGTCGCTGCTTTATCGGCTCTCGCCGGAGCAGTGCAAGCTGATCCTGATCGACCCGAAAATGCTCGAACTGTCAGTCTATGAAGGCATTCCGCACCTGCTGTCGCCGGTCGTCACCGATGCGCGCAAGGCGGTCGTCGCGCTCAAATGGACCGTGCGCGAGATGGAAGAGCGTTACCGGAAAATGTCGAAGGTTGGCGTACGGAACATTGAAGGTTTCAACATCCGCGTCGCCGAAGCCGAGGAGAATGGCGAGACATTGTCGCGCACCGTTCACACAGGGTATGACGAAGACACCGGCGAAGCCGTTTATGAGAGCGAGGAGCTTGAATACGAGCCGATGCCGTTCATCGTCGTGGTGATCGACGAGGTCGCCGATCTGATGATGGTCGCCGGCAAGGACATTGAAGGCATGGTGCAGCGCCTTGCGCAGATGGCGCGGGCGGCTGGCATTCATCTGATCATGGCGACGCAGCGCCCGTCGGTCGACGTCATCACCGGCACGATCAAGGCGAACTTCCCGACCCGCATTTCCTTCCAGGTGACGTCAAAGATCGACTCGCGCACGATCCTCGGCGAACAGGGCGCCGAACAACTGCTCGGTCAGGGCGACATGCTGCATATGGCCGGCGGCGGCCGCCTGCGCCGCGTCCACGGCGCGTTTGTGTCCGATGACGAAGTTGAAAAAATCGTCAGCTTCCTGAAGAAACAGGGCGCGCCGGAATATGTGCAGGAAGTCACGGAATTAAAGGACGAAGAGGGCGGCGGCTTCGATCCGTTCGAACTCGGCGGCAACACCGGCTCCGGCGATGCGCTGTACGACCGCGCCGTGGCGGTGGTGGTCCGCGACCGCAAGGCGTCGACCTCTTATGTGCAGCGGCGGCTGCAGATCGGCTACAACCGGGCGGCGACCCTGATCGAACGCATGGAGGAGGAGGGCGTCATCTCCACGGCCAACCATGCCGGCAAGCGCGAGGTGCTGGTCGGCGACGACGCTGCCTGAGAGGCCGCCGGGGGTTGCCTGAGCGGCGCCGCGCCGTAACCGCAACTGCTCAGTATGCGCATGCCGGCGCGCCCATAATTGTCGCTCTCAGGGTGAGAGGGCGGGCGTTAACTATTGATTTGGCCGAAGAATCGCAGCCCCGGCGTTGTTTTTTACAAATTGTTAGGCATACTCGGCGGGTCGGGGAGCGTGGATCAACCTGGGTGGCGTATGTCGAAAAGTTACGAGCAACTTCCCGGCGCGGCGGGAAAGGAGCGGTTTTTCCGCCCGAGCCGCTATGACGCGGACGTCGTGTTCTCCGGGCGCGCGCCGCGCGTCTATTTCGACGACGAGGTTTTCGAACTGGACAATATCAGCGCTGGCGGGGCTGGTTGCATTGCCCGCACCCGCGATGACGAAGCGGCTGCGCCCTCCGGCGCGTCGGGGGTTTTGCGGCTGACGCAGCACGGGCGGGAGCTGTTTCTCGGCGCCGCCCGCAAAGTCCGCAGCCATATGGGCGCAGGCGGCATCAGCGCCGGCTTCGCACTTGAAGAAACCCGATTCGACCTGGACTGGCTGATCCGCGAGAACGCCAGCGTGCTGGCGCGCGAGGCGCGCGAACCAGCGGCGGCGATCGAACCCAGCATCGCCTACAAAACTTTCTGCGCCGATGTGACGGCGTTTCTCGGCGGCTATCTGCTGCGCATCCAGAAATATGTGGCGCCGGTCGCCGCCCGTTTCAGCGAAGACGCGTGCAATGAAATCGCCCGGGATCTGGCGGCGGCGGCGGAAACCGAATGGCTCGACCTCCTGCGCGAAGGCAATGCGCTGACCCGGGAGATCCACCACGACAAGCAATTGCGCATCGCCTACAAGTCCTACACCGAGCGCACCGTGTCGCAGATTTTGCTGAACGGTCCTGGCTGGGCTCGCTGCTACTACAAGCCGGCCGGCTATCCCGGCGACTACCAGATTATGAATTACGGCTATGAGCAAAAGCCGGAAGGCGACACGGTCGCGCAGAAATTCCTGCATCTGCTCGGCATGAGCGCGTCGCGCGCCATCATCACGCGGATGGAAATGGTCGCCGGCCTCGTTGTCGACTACGCCAATGCGCGCCATACGGGCGGCGGCGACGAATTTACGATCACCAGCGTCGGCAGCGGCCCGGCGCGTGAGATCGAAGACATCCTGTCGGGCACGCCGGCTGATGTGCGCTGGCGCCTCAACCTTGTGGACCAGGAACCGGCGGCGCTCGATTATGCGTTCGAGCGGATCGCCGGCATGGCCGAGCGCGACAGGTTAAAGGCGACGGGACTCAATATCTCGTTCCGCGAGATGCTGCGTCCGTCGGCGGACAATGCGGCGTTCATCGGCAATGACGTGATCTATTCGTCGGGCTTCGTCGATTATCTCAACCCGCTTCTAGCCCAGCGCTTCATCAAGCGGCTTTATGATTTCGTCAAACCCGGCGGCCAGGTGATCATCGGCAATGTCAACAATCTCGAAACCGGGATGATGTGGCCGCTCGAATATATCACCGACTGGAGTCTCTATTTCCGCGATGAGGAAGAGATGAAGGCGATGGCGCGGGAAATCTCCGACGCGAAAGTGTCGGTGGTGTCCGATCCCATGCAGGCGGTGTTTTTCCTCGTTGTCGAGAAACCGGCCGGCTGATCAGCCTTTTTGCGCGACTTTCGACGGCGCTGATGCTGCGGCGGGCGGCGCGAACCTGATCATCACGGTGGTGCCGGTCTGGCCGTCCGAGGCGAGGCGGATGCTCGCCTTTTGTCCCTCGAAGATATGCTTGGCGACGGTCAGGCCAAGGCCGAGGCCCTCGCGCGAGCGCACCAGCGCGGTTTCGCCCTGGGTGAAGGGCTTGAGCGCCTTGTCGATTTGTTCGGCGCTCATGCCGCGCCCTTCATCGCGCACCGCAAGTTCATAGGCGCCGTCGTCAAGCTTGCGTCCGGCGAGGTAAATCGTCGAGCCGCTCTCAGACGCGTTGATGGCGTTCTCGATGATGTTGTTGAGCGCGTAACAGGTGTGGATGATGTCGATAGGGATCACGCCTTCATCGAGGCCGTCCATGTCGAGTGTGATCGATTTTTTCTCAAGCTGCGCGCGCATGCGCTCCAGCGCGACCTCGGCGAGTTCGCTCACCGCCGTGTCGCAGACTTCGTATTTGATCTTGCCGGCGGTGGCGTCGACAAAGCGCAGCATCTTTTGAATGCGCGACAGCAGCACATGCGCCGAGCCGTGAATTTCGCTCAAATGGCGGACATTGTCGCCGGTGTCGTTCGCGGCCCTGAACGAATTCGAGACGACCTCCGCATAGCCGATGATCTGGTGCAGCGGCGTTCTGAGCTCGTGGCTCATCATCGACAGGAAATTGATCTTCGACTGGTCGGCGGCGGTGGCTTCGATCAGCAGCTTCTCAATGACTTCGGCGTCGCGCTGGCGCTGTTCGTCGCGCAGCCAGATCATCCGCGAGCGGATTTCCTGCGTATAGTTTGTGACGACGGCGACCAGGGCGATCGACAGCATGAAGAAATGACCGGCGATCACATCGACATGTGAAAACGCCGGCCGGATGTTGAGGACGGCGACATAGATCAGCGACGTCGACAGATAGGCGGTGGCCGCCACCGGAAACGGAATCCGCATAATGCAGGACGAGGCGATGAACACCACCAGCACGCCGATGATGTAAGGCGGCGCGCCGGCGGGCGGAATGATGGCGATCATTGCGATGATGGAAATGCCCGACAGCCAGATGCCGCCGGCGGAGAGCCAGCCGAAATGCGGCTTCACTTTCGCGAGATAGGAAAGCGGGATCATCGCCGCGATCAGGGCGCCGACAATGACGCGCATGATCAGCACGGTTTCGAGTTTTTCCGTGATGGTCAGAACATCGAGCAGGGCGTAGCCGAAATAGGTGATGATCACCGACCACCACAGCAGCCGCTCATTCGGCAGCGTCGTTTCCACCAGATGGCGGGTGTAACGCTTTTCCGTATCGCGATCGTCGAAGCGCGCGGTCCATCCGGACAGCCCGTCGCGCTCCAGCTTTTGCTGGAACGCCTGCAGCGGATTGGGCCGTTTCGATTCGGCCTGCCGCGATGAATCGAAAGTCCGCGCCATGATTTTCCTTACCCCAAGAGAGTTAACGAGGCTTTGGCGCTAGCGCTGTTTCGCGGGATTTGCGGCGAACCGGGCGCAGCGCAAGACGCTTGCCCGAAGGTAAACAAAGTCTTAAAGTTTCCCCATGGCGGATACCGGAACCATAGATGTTTTTGCGGCGGCGCCCGCGCGCACAGCGGCCCGCGGCGCGGCATGGCCGACCGTGGGCGTGTTTCTCGCCTGCTGGGCAGGTCTTTGCGCTTCCGTAACGGCCTCGATAGCGCTTGGTTTTTCGCTGTGGGCGGCGTGTTTCATCAATGCCGCGCTGCTGTATGTGCTGGCGCATATCAATCACGAAGCGATTCACCGCAATATTTCCGGCGGCAATCCGCGCCTGCGCTGGCTGAACGAGCTGATCGGCCAGTTCGGCAGCATCTGGTACTTTCTGCCGTTTCCGGCGTTCAAGGCCGTGCATCTCGCCCATCACAGCGCGCCCAACGATCCGGTGACCGATGGCGACATGTGGGTGGCGCGCAAGCATCCGCTCGCCGTGATCGCCAGCTGCGCCACCATCCTCGGCGGCTATGAGGTGCAGCTCTGGCGGATGGCGCGCGAGAAGAAACTCTCCCGCGGGCAGTTGATCTCGATCTACGGCCAGCGCCTGCTGGCGACCGCCATGGTGGTTGCCGCGTTCGCGCTTGGCTATGGCAAGGAAGTGATGTTCCTGTGGGTGCTGCCGGCGCTGATCGTCATGCCGTTTTTGGCGGTGTTCTTCGCCTATGTGGTGCACCGGCCCCATGACGAAACCGATCCCTACCGGTCAAGCAATGTCATCCTCGCCCGCGGCTGGCTGCAGCCCTTGGTGACGGCGGTGTTCGTGTTCCAGAATTATCATCTGGTTCACCACCTCAATCCGCGCATTCCATTTTATCAGTATGGCGAGCATTTCCGCGCGCGCCGCGCTGAGCTCGAAGCGAAGAACGCGGCGATCACCACGCTTTAAGGCAAGACTGCGCGCCGATTGCCCTGACAGCGTTTTGGCGCGACGCAGATTCCGGCTGTTTTGTTTGTGAGCGGCGGCTGTTCAGATGCCATCAAGTCGTCTTGCGCCAGCCCGCTCATGCCCCCTGCTGAAGCGCCTGCACTTTGAAACCGGCTTCTGGGAATTCTACGGGCCCTGTGTCGCGCTCTTCGCTGGCCTCAGCGTCAAATCCGCCTTTGCTGTGAAACCCACAATCGTCAAACTAGAGCATCGGGCGCTTGAGCCGAATCAAATTTGTTTGCGTTGAGGGCGAACCGTGATTCACCGTTTTTGGAGGTGAGTTATGGGACAACCGATTTCAAATGATTTACGTCGGCGGATGGTTCGGGGCGTCGAGGGCGGCAAGACTCGCCGCGCTGTGGCGGCTCAATATGAGGTTGCGCCGTCGACGGCGGTTCGGCTTTTTGCCCGCTACGAGGCGACCGGGTCGGTGAAGCCGGCGCGACAGGGCCGTGAGCCGGGCGGTGGCAAGCTTGGCCCTCACCGGGACTTCATCATCGAACGGGTGAAGCAAAAGCCGGACGTCACCATGCCTGAGCTGGCCGGCATCCTCGAGGAAGAACGCGGCTTGAAAGTCGATCCGTCGAACATCTCCAAACTGCTATGCCGAGCCGGGTTCACCTATAAAAAAAACGCTGCTGGCGTCGGAACAAGAACGCAGCGACGTGAGAGCGGCGCGTCTTGAATGGCGCTGTTATCGCCAACCGGCGATGCGTCGCGAGCCCGGTCGGCTTATCTTCGTCGATGAGACATCGGTGAAGACGAATATGTGCCGTCTTCGCGGCCGCTCGCTTCGGGGAGAACGCCTCAAGGGCGATGCGCCGTTCGGCAAATGGCATACGCAAACCTTCATCGCCGGATTGCGCTGCGACGGCCTCGTCGCGCCATGGGTCGTTAACGGCGCCATGGATGGCGAAGCTTTCACTGCCTACATCGAGACGCAACTGGCGCCGAGGCTTCAGCCGGGAGACGTCGTCATCCTCGATAATCTCAACACGCACAAAAGTCAGCGCGCCGCACAAGCCCTGGCTGCGCGCGGCGCATGGTTCTTGTTCTTGCCGAAATACTCGCCCGACCTGAACCCGATCGAAATGGCCTTCTCAAAGCTCAAAGCCCATTTGCGAAAAGCCGCAGCACCAACTTACGAGGCGCTCTGGCAGGCCATCGGCGATATCTGCAGCTTGTTCCCAGCCGCCGAATGCTGGAACTTCTTCAAAGCGCAAAACTATGTTGCAGATTAAACGCCCGAAGCTCTAGTCCTTCCTGCATGTTGGGTTTTTCTAACTTTTTGGGGTGCTTTTTTTTCCTACCAATGGGGCGCGGGGCAGCCGCAGAACCCCGAATGGGTGTCGTGGCCGATAAACGCAACGATCATTGTATTTACGTTTAGTTGGTTGCTTCTCTTGGTGTTTCTCAAAGGTGCACGCGTCGTGACATTATTGTTTGGCGTGTGGAATCTGTATTTTATGATGACCATGACCTTGCTAGCGGCCATGTCCGTTTCAGGAAATTGGATGTGAGCAATCAATAGGGCGGCTTATCAAGCCCCTTGGGCGAGGCGGTGAAGATTTCAACGCCGTCCTCTGTTACCCCGACCGAATGTTCGAACTGCGCCGAAAGCGACTTGTCGCGCGACACGGCGGTCCAGTTGTCCTTGAGCAGCTTCACATCCGGCTTGCTTTCATTGATCATCGGCTCGATGGTGAAGAACATGCCGGGCTTCAGCACGGTGTCCGCCGCCTGATGCACGCCGCCCCAGCGGTCTTTATATTCCGCATAATGAACGACATTGGGCGCGTCGTGAAAAACGCGCCCCAGCCCGTGACCGCAGAAATCGCGCACCACGGAAAATCCTTGCGCTTCAGCCAGCGTTTGAATCGCGCGGCCGATATCGCGCAAAGTCGCGCCGGGCTTCACCGCGTTGACGCCCGCCATCATCGCGTCATAGGTCGCATCGACGAGGCGGCGCGCTTTCACTTTCGGCTCGCCGGCGAAATACATGCGGCTGGTGTCGCCATGCCAGCCATCGACAATCGCGGTGACGTCGATATTCATAATATCGCCGGGCTTTAAGACTTTCTCGCCAGGAATGCCGTGACAGATCACATGGTTGAGCGAGATGCAGCTTGAATGGCGATAGCCGCGATAGCCGACCGTCGCGGGGATGGCGCCATGGTCGAAAACGAACTCGCGAATTTTATCGTCAAGGGACAGCGTGGTGACGCCCGGCTGAACATGCTCGGCGATCATGTCGAGGCATGAGGCGGCGACGCGCCCGGCCTTGCGCATGCCTTCGAAGTCTTCCGGCCGGTGCAGCTTGATCGCGCCGGGGCGGAGATCGAGATCGTCTTCGTCCAAAAGGGTGTCGGTCATGAGGGCTCCAAATCGATTTCCAGCGCCTTGCGCAGGACTACCTCGCTCGTTGTCACTTCGCAATCATAGCACAGGGTTTCAACCCCCGCAGAGACGGCTGATTTCAAGGCCCTGGCGTAGGCCGGGTCGAGATCGGCGGCGGGCGTGAAACGGCGGCAATCGCCGCGCTGGACAATGAACAGCATGACGGCGCGGGCGCCGTCGGCGGCGATGGCCGTGAGTTCGGCGAGATGCTTGGCCCCACGCGCGGTGACGCTGTCGGGAAATTCGGCGAGCCCCGGCGTCCGGCACAGATGGACGTTCTTGATTTCCACATAACAGGGCTTTTCTCTGCCGGTTTCCGTTTTGGGGCCACCCAGCAGCAGGTCGATGCGGCTGTTGGCGCCATATTTCACCTCGCGGGCAATCTCGGCGTATCCGGCCAGTTCCGGGATCACGCCGTCCGAGATCGCCTCGAACGCGATCCAGTTGGGATAGGTTGTGTTGACGGGAATGAGCACGCCGCCGATTTCCACCAGCTCCCAGGAAAAAGCGAGCTTGCGCTTCGGGTCGCCATGCTCGTGCGCCCAGACAGGCGCGCCTTCCTCGGCGACGCCAAGCATGGAGCCGGGATTGGCGCAATGGGCGGTCACCTCGCGGCCATCGTCCAAAAGCAAATCGGCGAGGAACCTTTTGTACCGTTTCTTTAATCGTCCCTTAACCAAAGGCGATGGCAGGCGCATGAGGCAATGCTTTCAGTCTCTATAGTTTGCGCCGGTTCTAGCGCAGCGCGTCGTAAATGCAAAAATTTCCTTCAATGGTCTGTTAAGCACGTTGAATAATACATTTTTATCAAATTGCCTTCAAAACTTACCGCCAGTTAGTGGAGTACCCGGACATGCTGAAAGGCCTGTTCAAAGACATCAGTGGAAATGTCGCCATCATCAGCGCGCTGACATTGCCGCTGGCGCTGGGGTTTGTCGGCGGCGGCGTCGATTTTTTCCGCTGGAACAATGAACGCGTTGCGCTGAAGGAGCTTGCTGACACGCTATCGACGCGCGGCGCCCGGGAATTCCTGCTGGCCAACGCCACAGAATCGCAAATCAGGGCGGTGGTCGACAATGTCCTCGAAACCGGTTTCGCTGAAAGCTATGGTTTTGCATCGCTGACCCATACGGTCACGATCGACGTGGACGAAGCGGAAGTGACGGTCAATCTGAATACGCCGCCGGCGGAGGGATTGTTTCTCACCAATTTCATGCCGTTCATGGCCAATCACAACATCACCTCCACGGCTGTTGCACTGGGCGGCATGAATGTGTGCGTGGTGGCGCTGGAAGACAGCGACGCCGGCGCCGTATCGGCAGAGGTCAATTCCAGCCTCGTGGCCGAGGAATGTTCGATCATGTCAAACTCCGTGTCGACGCAGGGGGTTGTGTCGAGCGGCCTTTCGGAAATCACAGCCGGGCTCATCTGTTCCGGCGGCGGCTCTTATGGCGGCGCCCAGAATTTTTCGCCGCAACCGACGCTGGATTGCCCCGTCTATGCCGATCCGCTGATTGAACGCGCGCCGCCATCGGTCGGCGTCTGCACGGAATATGACGCGGCCTATGGCGACCGCATCGACGAGGTGGCGACAGCGGCGCTTGGCGGCGTCACCGATGCGGTGGACGATCTCACGGGCGCATTGACCGGCGATCTTGCCGGCGGTCTGCTCGACGTGATCGGACTCGGCGCTGAGGAATATACGCTCGATCCCGGCGTTTATTGCGGCGGCCTGACCATTGGCGCGCTCGCCGATGTGACGTTCAATCCCGGCATCTACGTGATCAAGGACGGGCCGCTCGCCGTTGGCCTCGGAGGCAAGCTGCTTGGCGAAAATGTCGGCTTCTATCTTGTCGGCGATGACTCGACATTTTACTTCGGCCCGGAAGCGGTGATCAATCTGACCGCGCCGAAACAGGGGCCAATGGCCGGCATCCTGTTTTTCGAAGACCGCAATGCGCCGGCGAACCGGGTGCACCGGATCCTCAGCGACGATGCGCGCACTTTGCTCGGCACGTTTTATCTGTCGCGCGGCGTGTTGCAGGTTGCAAGCCTGCTGCCGGTCGCCGACCAGTCAGCCTATACGGCGATCGTCGCGCGCAAGCTCGATATGGAAGGCAGCCCGACGCTGGTGCTCAACGCCGATTACAACGCCACCGATGTTCCCGTGCCGCAAGGCGTCGGCCCGGTCGGCAGCACTGTATATCTGCGAGAATAGCGGCGCCTGATTTTGCGGGCTTTGCGCGCGCAACCCGCAGTTGATCGCGCGTCCGAAAAATTACAACAGATCTGTTGAATTCTGTCATAAAACCCGGGCAACTCCAATTGGCGTTGCTCAGTTTATTGGAATAGAGCGTTTTCTGCGGCCAACCGGAATCCATCTGGCCGCAAAACGCTCGGGGTGGCGAATAGTTATCCGCCACCTCCCGGGCGGAGCTAGGAGCGGAATGCCGGGCGTTTGACCGCAGGTTGCCCGCAGTCTAGATCGGCATTCCCGCAAAACCCATGGACGCACGATGAGTAATCAAAAGACCGCAGCGATACTGGCGATTGGCGATGAGCTCCTGTCGGGGCGCACGCGCGACGCCAATATGCATTATCTCGCTGGCTGGCTGACGGACCGCGGCGTCGCGCTGATGGAGGCGCGGGTGGTGCCCGACGACGCGCAGGCCATTGGCGAGGCGCTGAACGCCCTGCGCGCGCGCTATGATTATGTGTTCACCTCGGGCGGGATCGGGCCCACCCATGACGACATTACGGTGGACGCCATCGCCGCGGCGCTGGGGCGCAGGGTGATCGAACATCCGCAGGCGGCGGCGCTGATCGGCGCCTATTACAAGGCGCGCAACATCGAGGTGACGCTGGCGCGATTGCGCATGGCGCGCACGCCCGAAGGCGCGCGGCTGATCGACAATCCGGTTTCCGGCGCGCCGGGAGTGATGGTGGAGAACATCTTCGTGATGGCCGGCGTGCCGCGAATTTTCCAGGCGATGCTCAACGCCGTCGAAGGCGAGATCGAGCGCGGCGCCGTGATCCATTCTTTCGCAGCGACGGCGCGGAACATGCCGGAATCGATGCTGGCCGACCAGTTACGCGACATTCAGGCGGCGCTGATCGGCGTCAATATCGGGTCTTATCCTATTGACGGCGACGTCAAGGGCGTGACGGTGGTGGCGCGCTCGGCCAACGAAGCGCTGGCGCGACAGGCGATCAATGCAGTTTCCGCCGCAATGCGCGCGCTGGGGTTCGAGCCGGACATGGAAGACAGGAAATAGTATGACCGAAACAAAGAGCGCCCTCATCCTGAGGAGCGGTTCCATGATCCGCCAGGAGATGGAATCGCGTCGCGAAGGATCGGCAACCGGCGCAGCGCTTTCGGCCGATCCTTCGCGACGCAGCGCTAACGCGCTGCTCCTCAGGATGAGGATGTTTTTTGTGGAAAGATTCCCATGCTAAGCGTTTTTGACATCTTCAAAATCGGCATCGGCCCGTCATCGTCGCATACGGTCGGGCCCATGCGCATCGGCCGCCGTTTCCTGGAGGAAGCGAAGGCGGCGGGCGCGCTCGAGGGCGCATCGCGCGTCAAGGCTGACCTCCATGGCTCGCTGGCGCTCACCGGCATTGGTCACGGTACGGACAAAGCGACCATCCTCGGCCTGCTCGGCTTTGAGCCCGACGCTACTGACCCCGACGAGGCGGAGCGCGCCTTCGAACGAGTCAAAACGGAAAAGCGACTCAAACTCCATGGCGGGGCGGAAATCGCGTTCGATCCGAAACGCGATATCGATCTGCGCGGCGACATTACGCCGTCGCTGCATCCCAATGAAATGCGCCTCGCGCTGTTCGACGCGGCGGGGGAGGAGCTGTTCGCCGCGACGTTCTATTCCGTCGGCGGCGGCTTCATCGCCAGCGAGAAGCAACTCACCGCTCCGGCGGAAGACGACCTTATCCTTGGCGCGCGGGCAGGACGGCACCCGTTTGCGAGCGCGGCGGAGCTGCTCTCCATCTGCCGCGGCACCGATCTCGCGATTCACGAAGTGATCCTCGAAAACGAAGACGCCAAGCGCCCGCGCGCAGAGACCAACGCGATGCTCGATAAAATCTGGTTCGCCATGCGCGACTGCATCGACCGCGGCCTGAAGACTCGCGGCGAGCTGCCCGGCGGGCTGAAGGTCAAGCGCCGCGCGCCGTCGCTCTATGCGAAACTGCAAGAGGCGCCGCTGGCTAATGAACGCGAGCAGCTGTTCGACTGGCTCAATGTCTACGCCATGGCGGTGAACGAGGAGAACGCCGCCGGCGGGCGCGTCGTCACCGCGCCGACCAATGGCGCGGCGGGGATCATTCCCTCCGTCCTCAAACACTATTGCTGCGTCGATGAAGAAAACATCGACCACATCCGCATCTTCCTCTTAACCGCGGCGGGGATCGGCATGCTCTACAAACAGCGCGCGTCGATTTCCGGCGCGGAGATGGGCTGTCAGGGCGAGGTCGGCGTCGCCTGTTCCATGGCGGCCGGCGCGCTCGCCGCCGTCTGGGGCGGCACGCCGGCGCAGGTCGAACACGCCGCCGAAATCGGCATGGAGCACAATCTCGGCCTTACCTGCGATCCGGTCGGCGGGCTGGTGCAGATCCCCTGCATCGAGCGCAACGCCATCGGCTCGGTGAAGGCGGTCAACGCCGCGCGGCTCGCGCTGCGCGCCTCGGAAGAACACAAGGTCTCGCTCGACCAGGTGATCGAAACCATGCGCCAGACCGGCCTCGACATGTCGCGGAAATATAAGGAGACGAGCGAAGGCGGACTGGCGGTGAATGTGGTGGAGTGTTGATGGGCGCGGAATAATGCGCGCTTTAACAGACATGGTTAACGCCGCGTACAATTTAATTTATTCCGTTTACCATAGGTTTTCTTTGACTCTGGCCTGAGCCTTGCTTTTAAGAGGCGTGTACAGAATGTTGTGTAACAGGAGTTAACCATGTCCCCGAAAATCGCGTCCGCTTTGGTTATCAGCGGCCTTTTTCTTTCCGCTGCTGCGCCGGCCACCGCTGCGCAGATTTTCTACGACAGCTTTGAATCGCCGGTCGTCAACGACTGGGCCGTGTTCCAGGTTGCCGGCGACACCGGCGCCTGGACAGCCGATTACGGCGCGGGCATCGAAATCCAGAACGAAAGCCTCGGCATTACTGACGCTTATGACGGCGAGCAGTATGTGGAGCTCGACAGCGACAATGCGCGCGGCGGCCTTCCGGGCGGCACCAATACGGGTATGATCGCGACTGTTCCGTTCGTCGCCGGCCAGACCTACGAAATCTCTTTCGCTTACAAGCCGCGCACCGATGTCGCAGGCGACAACGTCATCGACTTGTTTGCGCTAGGATATGACGGCTCCAATGTTACGCTGCAGGCGTTCTTGCTGTCAGCGAACGAAACCGTTTCAACTCTCAATGACTGGATGATCTATTCAGTGAGTTATGTCGCCGTCGCTGGCTTTAACGCCATCGGGCTGCGCGCCAGCGGCATCGAGAATTCATTTGGCGGTTTCATTGACGCAGTCAGCGTGTCGGAAGTGCCGATCCCTGCCGCCCTGCCGTTGTTCCTCGCCGGTCTTGGCGGGTTTGCTTTCGCCGGCCGCGGCAAGCGCAAGACCGCGTAGCGAAATACCAGCTATGAATTGAAAACCCCCGCTGCGGCGGGGTTTTTGTTTGTGGCCCATGTCAGCGGTTTCTTATCGTGAAGCGCGCCGTTTCTACTCCCCCATGCTAATGGAGGAGGTGTCGCTGAAGGCGACGGAGGGGGTTCTTTGCTTAGCAGCCGAACACCCCCCATCCCCCGCGGAGTTTATTCTCGGGCCGGCCTTCGCCCGGACCCGGGGGCCGGGTACTTCCCCGTAAACGGGGGAAGAGGGCTCGGCGTTAATGGTGGCGCACAACCTCACGACCCGGTCATCCCGACCCCACTGGCGAAGGCCGACAGACTCAAAATCCGGGATCCAGAAAAAAGTAGGGCGGACCTTGGCCCGCCACGCATGCGTGTACGCGCGCGATCCTAATTATTATTGGTGGGCTGAGCCCGCCCTACGCGACGTGGCCGCATGCTTGATCCGGACGTAATTCGCCATTATCACGAAGAATGGTGCATTGCGCTGCGCTTAATGCACCCTACGCTTGCTGGCGGTGAATGTGGTGGAATGTTGAAGTGCCGCTCTATTTGCGATTATTGTGAAAGTGCAATGTAGGCGAGGGGTGATTTTTGATGACTGGCGAATCGGCGATTGCGCGAAAATTCTGTTTCGCATCAATAATGGTATTGATGGCGTTCATAACGCCGGACATTCACGCGGAGGAACTTGCGCAGAGTGAGAAACAAACTTCATTAATGGTGACATCAATCGAATTTGAGGATTTGCTGCTTGATGATCCAAAGGCGGCCTTTGCTTTGTTGGATAGGCACCGGCGGTCAAATGAGGGTCAGCCCGAATTCGATTTGCACTACGCCTATGCCGACTACCGCGCCAATGGAAGAAAGGTGCGCGCAGAACGAAGACTGAAACAGGCCATCGAAGCCTATGACGCGGCGGGCGCCGCCGAGACTTATGTTCTCGGACGCATCCTGACGGATTATGCGGCGATCCAGCTCGAAAATAATCAGGGGAGTTTCGCGCGCGAGACCACCGAGTGGGCGGAAGCGGTTTTAACCGCGGCGCGCCCAGAAGATTTGCGAGCACGCATGTGGCCGATCTTGTGGGCAGGCTATTCGCATACGCTTGAAGACCCGCTGTTCGATTCTGATTTGGTGAATGCGTATACTGAATTCTCGCGCGCGCGTGCGCTGTTCACTTCTCAACCGGCGGGAAGCGAATTGGTGAGCGGCGAATATGTGGCCGTCGCCGCACAGGCCGCCGCCGCAGGATTGCTGGCGACGCGTAATCCGCGCGCCGCCGAGCTCGAGCATATGGGCGAGGCCTTCCAAATCTCCGAAGGCGTCGAAATCGACGCATTATGCGCTGGTTCATTGACGGGCAAAGCGCCGAGCGTTGCGCGCAACGCGCCCGACTGGGCGCCGCATTTTATGGGTAGGCTTGGAGAAGGGCGCATTGTGGCTGTGGATTTTGATCAGAACGGTCACATGAAGGCTTTTCGCGTACTCGCGGAACCCTTCCCCCCAATTGTTCGCGAAGATGACAAGTTTCATGACCGGTTTCGTGACAAAGCGGTCAAGAAAGCGCTCAAGCGGTGGCAAGTTGCGAGCGGCGCTGATGCCCGCTGCTATGAAAACAGGCTTATTGTTCTCACGGGTTATAGCCGCAATGAAGAGGATGCATTTTTTAACCCACGTCAGGTAATGGATGACTTATCTCGATATTAGTCTAGCGATCGCGGTAGGTTCAGAATGGCGGGTTACGCCCGGAACAAGCCGGGGCTAACCCGCCCTACGGTCTCCTACGGTCTAAGTTTGCCCCCCCGGCGGCTTCCGCCTTTTGGCTTCGATCGAATATTACTCACCGTACCCTCCGACTTCTTAATCCGGCCCTCTGACGCGGCTTCGACGCGGTTTTCCACTTCGTACTGACGAACCATTGGATCGTCGGCAATCGCAAGCTCCACTTCCTGCAGCCTTCTGATTTCATCGCGCAGGCGCGCGGCGGTTTCGAATTCGAGATTGGAGGCGGCCTCGCGCATTTCCTTTTCGAGATGGGCGAGGTGGGCGCGCAGATTATGGCCGGCGCCTTCAAACGCGCTCTGTTCTTCGGCAAAGCCCGCCGCGCCGGGGCGACCCGTCGCGCGGAAACTCTTGTGGCCCACAAAGGTCTGGCCCATGGCGGCTTTCGCGCCTTCATCGTCGCTATTGGCGATTTCGGCGATTTTCGCGCGGGTCGAGGCGGGCGTAATGCCGTGTTCTTTGTTGTGCGCCAGTTGTTTTTCACGGCGGCGGTCGGTCTCGCCCATGGCGCGCTCCATGGAGCCGGTAATCTTGTCCGCATAGAGAATAACCCGGCCGTCGACATTGCGCGCCGCGCGCCCGATGGTCTGGATCAGTGACGTTTCGCTGCGCAGGAAACCTTCCTTGTCGGCGTCGAGGATCGCCACAAGCTGGCATTCAGGGATATCGAGTCCCTCGCGCAGCAGGTTGATGCCGACCAGCACGTCAAACGCACCGAGGCGCAGATCGCGGATGATGTCGATCCGCTCCAGCGTGTCGATGTCGGAATGCATGTAGCGCACGCGCACGCCCTGTTCATGCATATATTCGGTGAGATCTTCGGCCATGCGCTTGGTCAGGGTGGTGACCAAGACGCGCCCGCCTTTTTTCGCGATGGCCTTGCATTCGGCGATGACGTCGTCGACCTGATTGGTTTTCTCGCCGGTGACCGGGCGCACTTCGACCACCGGATCGACGAGGCCGGTGGGGCGGATCACCTGTTCGGTGAAAACGCCCCCCGTTCGCGTCAGCTCCCAGTCGCCGGGCGTTGCGGACACATGCACCGTTTGCGGGCGCATCTTCTCCCACTCCTCGAATTTCAGCGGCCGGTTGTCCATGCAGGAAGGCAGGCGGAAGCCGTATTCGGCGAGGGTCTTCTTGCGGTTGAAATCGCCGCGGAACATCGCGCCGATTTGCGGCACGGTGACGTGGCTTTCATCGCAAAAGATCAGCGCGTTTTCGGGGAGGTATTCGAACAAGGTCGGCGGCGGTTCGCCCGGCTGACGCCCGGTGAGGTAGCGCGAATAGTTTTCTATGCCGGCGCAGGCGCCGGTCGCCGCCATCATTTCCAGGTCAAACGTCACACGCTGGTCGAGGCGTTGCGCCTCGAGCAGGCGGCCTTCCTCGCGCATGTGAGGGAGGACTTCGTTCAGTTCCTTTTTGATGCCGGTGATCGCCTGATTGAGCGTCGGGCGCGGCGTCACATAGTGCGAATTGGCGTAGAGGGTGACTTCTTCGAGCTCGCCGGTTTTCTGGCCCGTCAGCGGGTCGAACTCCGCAATGCTTTCGATCTCGTCGCCGAACATGGAAACGCGCCAGGCGCGGTCTTCATAGTGCGCCGGGAAGATCTCGATGGTGTCCCCGCGGGCGCGGAAATTGCCGCGCGCGAAAGCGTTGTCATTGCGCTTGTATTGAAGCGCCACGAGATCGGCGAGGAGCTTCTTGCGGGACAGTTCCTGCCCGAGCTTTAAGGTGAACGTCATCGCCGTATAGGTCTCGACCGAGCCGATGCCGTAAATGCACGAAACCGACGCGACGATGATCACGTCCCCGCGCTCGAGCAGCGCCCGCGTCGCCGCGTGGCGCATGCGGTCGATCTGTTCGTTCACCGACGATTCTTTTTCGATATAGGTGTCGGTGCGCGGCACGTAAGCTTCCGGCTGGTAATAGTCGTAATAGGAGACGAAATATTCGACGGCGTTGTCGGGAAAGAACGCCTTGAACTCGTTATAGAGCTGCGCCGCCAGCGTCTTGTTCGGCGCGAGGATGAGCGCGGGCCGCTGCGCCGCCTCGATGATCTTCGCCATGGTGAAGGTCTTGCCGGTGCCTGTGGCGCCGAGCAGCACCTGGTCCCACTCGCCATTGCGGACGCCCTCGGTCAGCTCCGGAATCGCGGTGACCTGATCGCCCGCCGGCTCGTAATCGGAAACCACGCGCAGAGGCCGCGACTTGCCGGATTTCGCCGGGCGTTCGGGCCGGTGCGGAACCCATTCCGACAGCTGCACCTTGTCGTGATAGGCGGCCATCGCCTCGGAGAAACCGCCGGGCGTGATGTCGCGCGCATCGGTCGTCGGCTGCGCTTTCGGGCGCTTGGCTTTCGGGTCGTATCCGGGGCGGTGCGTGGGTTTGGGCATCGCAGGAACATAGGGCGACCTTTGAGAAATGGAAGGGGGCGCGATTGGCCTTGTTTTGCCAGGTGGCGCGCGCCAGCATGGTCATCGCTTAAATAACTTCACTGGAGGGAGAGCCATGAGAATCAAGACATCAGTCACGATCATATGCACCGCATTTATCTTCATCGCGCCCGCCTATGCGGGCGGGTACATGACGGTTCCCGATATCGCAGGCGAGTCCACGCGCTGAGGGCATGAAAATCAAATCGAAATCGACAATGTCAGCTATGCCGTCGACGCGCCCGCCCGCGCGGCTACTGGTTCGGCCCGCATTCGCGCTCGCGCGCAAGCGGGAGAGTTTCTTGTCACGAAAAAAATCGATGCGGCCAGCGCCTACATCGCGTTGGCGTCGTTTCAACAGAAGTCGTTTGGTGAATTTAAAATCATTATGACCAAGCCCGGCGCGAGCGGCGCTGAACGGCAATATTACACGATCACTCTTACAGATGTGCGCATTGCCAGCGTGGAGACCAGTATTTCCGAATCTGGTGAGTCTTCCGAAAAAATCAGCCTGGCTTATGAAAAGATCAACATCGTTTACAATAGCGCAGCAGGTGACGAGCACGAAATCGAGTATGACGTCGTAAGCGGCGTGTGATGGTGCTTATCTAGCTATGCAGCGTCGGGGCTAGCGCGAGGATTTGCACGTCCACATCCATGCCGGTGAAGGCGTCTTTTGGCCCGTTGAACGAGCCTTCGAGCGGCACGGCTTGCGAGGGCGTTCGCGCAACGCCCGTGCGGATGAGGTTGCCGGAAGCGATCAGGCCGTTAGTGGGGTCGAACTCGATCCACCCGGCGCCGGGCAGGAACACCTGCACCCAGGCGTGGGTTGCGCCTGTGCCTTGTAATGCGCCGCCCTGGCTGGCGATCGGGTCGTAAAGATATCCAGTGACGAAACGCGCGGCGAAGCCAAGCTGGCGCACTGCCTCCATCATCAGCACGGCGAAATCGCGGCATGACCCATGGCCGAGCTCAATGGTTTCGCGCGGCGCCTGAATGCCCGGTTCTTCACGGCGGCGGTATTCGAAAGTCTTGTGGATCTCATTGTTGATCAGGGTCAGCACAGACCATGTGTTGCCGTGCGACTGCGACAGGAAACTGTCCGCCCATTGTTTCACGGATTCGCTCGCGTGATCATATTCCGGCTTGATCAGCGTAAACAGATCGATCGCCTGCTCGCCTGGATAGTCGAATGGATAGGTCTGTGCGAAGTCTGCGATCGGAAAAACCGGCGCGTAAATGCTCGACCGGATGACATTAAACACGCAGGTGATTTCAAGCGTGTCAGAAAGCGGGGCGTCATCGAAATTCAGAATGATCTTCGAGTTCGAAAAGACGTCATGCACCCAGTGCTGGCTGGCGGCCGGATTGGTTGTAATGTCGAACGCAGTCAGCCGCAGATCGTTGCTTTCATGCGGGCGGAACATGGCGCGATGCGGCCCGAACGCCACTGGCGCGGCGTAGCGGTAAATCGTCGTGTGCCGCACCTGTAAAATATCGGTGCTGACATTGGGTCTGGGCGCGCTCATCTAATCCGCCAATTCGGTATGCCGCTTACTCTTCAGGAACGAAAGCCTGCCTGCGGCGACCTGATACTTCGTTAATTCACCGGCCGATTCGCGACCTCAAGCTGGCGCAAAATAGCGATCATTGAGGGCGTTGGCGAGGGCGATGATCTCGCGCTGGATATGATCGAGATAGCGGTGCAGCGTCCGCCCGGAGAGCTTCGCCGGCGGCGCGGCGAGGCGGGTCTGCAGGGCGGCGGCGGCGCGATTGACCTCGGCGCCGGGCCTGGCCTGGTGGTCATCGGCGAGCCGGGCAAGCTGATATAACGCCGCCTCAACCGCATTCGTCACAGATAACGGCAAATGCTTGTCGCATATCAGGAATTTCGCAGCGTCCGCAGGATCGGCGTTAAATGAATGGCGGCGCTGGAAGGCGTGATATCCCGACGCCGAACGCAGCAGCGTGTTCCACCAGGCGACATCCGGCGGCGCGGCCTGATCGTCATCATCGCGGTCAAAACGGTAATATTTGATGTCGATCAGGCGCGTGGCCTGGTCCGCCCGTTCTATGGCGCCGCCGAGCTGGTTGAAGCGCCAGACCTCGTCGCGATAGCAGGTGGCGTCCAGCACGCCGCGCAAGGTGAAGCAGTCATCGCGGATGCTGCTGCAAATTTCACTCAGGCGCGAAACAGCGAAGCGCCGTTTCTGCAGCGTCACGATGCGTTTATGAAACAGGGATAAATGGCGCCAGGCTTCGGTGCTGATGAGATGGCGCAGGGAGCGCGCGTTTTCTTTCATAAAAGTCGCAGCTGAAAGAACCGAATTGGGATTGCTTGAATCGGTCAGATAAAAACGTGCGACGTTCAGCGCGCTCAGCGGGCGGCCGCGTTCGGAAAACGCCTCCATATCGGAGAATACCGACAGGATCGGCTCCCACGCTTCGTCGCTCTCCTGATCTGCGGCGAAACTTTCCGTCACCATCAGCAGCCGGGCAAGGCTCTCGGCGCGCTCCATATAGCGCCCCATCCAGAATGCGTTCTCTGCAAATCTTGCCAGCAACATCAGCGCATGACCCATGTGTCTTTGGAGCCGCCGCCCTGGGAGGAGTTCACGATGATCGATCCTTCGCGCATGGCGACGCGGGTCAGTCCGCCGGGGAGGACCCACGGCTCCTTGCCGGTTAGTACGAAGGGCCGAAGATCGACATGACGGGCGCGCAAACCGGCCTTGGTCAGCGTCGGCGAAACGGACAGATGGATCATCGGTTGAGCGATATAGTTGGCCGGATCTTTTTTCAGCGCGCGTCTGACGCCGGCGATTTCCGCCTTGCTTGCCTTCGGCCCAACGACAATTCCATAGCCGCCGGATTCGCCGACCGGTTTGACCACCAGTTCCTCAAGATGCTCGAGCACATAGGCGAGGTCGTCTTCCTCGCGGCAAATATAGGTGTGGACATTGTTGAGAATAATGTCTTCACCGAGGTAATACTCGATGATGCGCGGCATATAGGCGTAAACCGCCTTGTCATCAGCGACGCCGGCCCCGACGGCGTTCGCAACAGCCACTTTGCCAGTCTTCAGTGATCGCATCAGACCGGGCACGCCGAGCATAGAGTCCTTGTTGAAGACTTCCGGATCGAGAAACTCATCATCAATGCGGCGATAAATCATGTGGACGCGCTCAAGACCGGAGATCGTCTTCATATGGACGCGGTCCTGGTCATCGACGATGAGGTCGCGCCCTTCCACCAGCGGAACGCCCATTTCACGCGCCAGAAACACATGCTCGAAATAGGCGGAGTTGAAGACGCCGGGCGTGAGCAAGACGATCAGCGGGTTGTTGTAGCGCGCCGGCGCGGTCTCAATCAGGGCGCCGCGCAATCTCTTTCCGTAGTCCGATACCGGCATGATTTTCACGCCCTCCATCAGATCAGGAAAGGAACGCATCATCAGATGCCGGTTTTCAATGACGTAGGAAACGCCTGACGGAGACCGGCAATTGTCCTCAAGCACCAGAAATTCGCCATTTTCGTCCCGAATCAAATCGACGCCGCTAATATGTGTGTACGTGTTGTGAGGCAGTTTGACGCCAACCATCTCTTCCCGGAAATTCCGGTTTCCTAATACGAGTTCTTTCGGAATGACGCCGTCGCTGAGAATTTTCTGCTTGCCGTAAATATCGGTCAGAAAGGCGTTGAGCGCCGTCACGCGCTGCCGGCAACCTTTCTCAATCTTTCTCCAGTCGTTTTGAGGAATCTGTCGCGGGATCGGATCGAAAGGCAAGATCCGGTCAATGGCGCCGGAGTCCGAATACACCGTAAAAGTGATGCCGAGATTGTGAAGTTCGCGCTCGGCCGCGCTGTTGCGCTGGTTCAGGGTGCGGATTTTGTATTTTGCAAGGCGCGTTGCAAGCGGATTTTTCGCGGGTTCCTGATCGGTGCGACCGAAGACTTCGCAATAATTACTCCCAGGATCGTAACCCAGGAAGGCGTCGTTTTTTGTCATATGCCTTTTAAGTAGCGCAAGTTTAACAACTTAGCAAATGGCGTACGCAGCAATTGCCTTCTTTACCGAGTTGCTATGTACACGGAAGGAAAAGCGCGTTGCCGTAAAAGCCAGCGGACACTGCCGCTGACTTTTGGAGCGATCCTGCGTTATCTGTGCGCGGCGCCGGTATGGCTAGAATGACGATGAAAAACCGACCCCGAACCAGAAACCGCTCGATTTCGTTGTTCCCGCGACATAGTCGTCTATCACCGATCCGCCGGCGATATCTGAGCCCCCATAACGGACGCCGCCATAGAAGGAGCCGTTTTCCGTCAGCGCATAGCTGAGATTGGCCGACGCCGTCCCGTAAAGATAGTCCGTTCCGCCTGCATCGTCGATCACATAGCCAACATATCCGCCGAGATCGAAGCTGGTTTTTTCGGCCAACGGTATGGAATACGACGCGTTGCCCTGAACCGTGGTCGTATCAAGGAAGATGTCGTGATAGACGTAAACTGACGGCGCCAATGGAATATCGAATGATAATCCGACATAGGGTTCGAATGTGTTGCCGCCGGTGTCGCCCTTGTCTTCTTTCCAGACATCGAAAAACCCGCTGGTTGCATCAGGAAACATGTAATAGATGAAGCCGACATCGACCGAAATGAGGTCGTTCAATGGAACGCTGTATCCGCCAATAAGATCAAGTTCATCCCCGAAAGGCTGGAATGGCGGGCCGTCATTGTCGCCGACAGGCAAGTTCAGCCAGGCATTCAAGTAGAAGTTCCCATAGCTGAGATTGACGGCGGGCTGAAAGCTTGTCCCGGCGAACTCAACGCCACGAAAAAGGTACTTGGATTCAAAGGCGACCGTAGTGGAAATTTCCAGTGATTCTGCCGCCGCCGGCATGGCGGCGGCGGAAAGTGCGAGCGCGCAGGCGAGTGAGCGCAACATAAGACCCCTCCTGATTCATTAACGATGTGTACGGACGAGTTTGCTTTGTCCGTATGGAGAGCTTGTCGAGCATTGCTGCAACGCACAACATCAAACTGAACAGAGAGAGCATTCTCGGCGAAAAAAACACGTTATGCGCCGATAAAAAGACTAAAATAGCTGCAAAATAGCAGAAACAGCCAATAATATTTGAAAAATCTCGCTAATGCAGCAATTTTGGGTTGCGCTGCGAAATCGTCAGAGATAGCGTTGAGGGCGAATCGGCGCCGTTCCTTTCGCGCAATCGGGTCAGGCCGCCGGCGTAACAACCATTAAGGGGCATGCTGATGAAATATATAATTGCGGTAGTGAAACCGCATCGGCTTGATGAAATCAGAACGGCCTTGACGTCGATTGGCGTCGAAGGAATGACGGTTTCGGATGTAAAGGGTTTCGGCCGCCAAAAGGGGCATAGCGAAGTTTACCGCGGGGCGGAGTATCGGGTGGATTTTGTCCCCAAGGTGAAAATTGAAATCGCCATCGAAGCCAGCCAGGCCGCGAAGGTGGTTGAGACCATTCGTGATTCAGCCAAAACAGACCGTATCGGCGACGGAAAAATATTCGTTCTGGATCTTGAAGAAGCCGTGCGGGTGCGCACCGGCGAGAGCGGCGCGGCAGCGCTTTAACCCCGGGCAGGAATCATTACCATGAAGAAGAATATCCACTTGGCCCTTGCGGCGGCCGCCGCAGCTTTTTGGGCTGCATCACTGGGACACGCGCAGGACGTTGCTCCCGAAACCGTCGCGGCAGCGCTCCCTGCCGCATCTGACGCTTCTGTCTTCGTCTTTAACACCCTCTTGTTTCTTGTCACCGGCATGGTGGTCATGTTCATGGCGGCCGGCTTCTGCATGCTGGAGGCCGGGCTGGTCCGCTCCAAAAATGCGGCGACGATCTGTCTGAAAAACATCGCGCTGTATTCAGTGGCCGGGCTGATGGTTTATGTCTGCGGCTACAATTTCATTTATGGCGTCGAGGAGGGCGGCGTTCTTGCCGGCTTCGCGGTCTGGGGCGCAGATGATTCCAACCCGCTCGGGGTTGGGTACGCCGCCAATTCGGACTGGTACTTCCAGATGGTGTTCGTTGCGACGGCGGCGTCCATTGTCTCGGGCACGCTGGCCGAGCGGATCAAGCTTTGGCCGTTCCTGTTGTTCACCGCGATTCTGACCGGGTTCATATATCCCATCCAGGCGTCGTGGGAGTGGGGCAAGGGCTGGCTCGACGTCCTTGGTTTTTCCGATTTTGCGGGCTCGACGCTGGTTCATTCCACCGGTGGCTGGGCGGCGCTCGCTGGCGCGATCGTTCTCGGTCCGCGCGTTGGAAAATATGTGAACGGCAAAGTGGCGCCGATTCCCGGTTCATCATTGCCGCTGGCGACGCTCGGAACGTTTATTCTCTGGCTCGGCTGGTTCGGGTTTAACGGCGGTTCGCAACTGGCGCTCGGTACGATCAGCGATGCGATTTCAGTGGCGAAGATTTTCGTCAACACAAACACGGCCGCTTGCGCCGGCGTCGTCACATCGATGATTGCAACGCAACTCGTCTATAAAAAGGTCGATCTGACCATTGTGCTGAACGGGGCGATCGGCGGTCTGGTGTCGATTACGGCGGAACCGCTGGCGCCGGCGATCTGGCAGTCAATTCTGATTGGCGCAGTGGGCGGTCTGATCGTCACTTTCGTCGTGCCGGTGCTCGATAAATTCAAGATAGATGACGTTGTCGGCGCTATTCCCGCGCACCTGCTTTGCGGCATCTGGGGCACGTTTATTGTGCCGTTTACCAACAGCGATGCGTCTTACGCGATACAGTTGCTGGGCATTATTTCGATTGGCGCATTCGTGTTCGTGTTTAGCTTAATCTGCTGGCTCGCCATGAAATACACCATTGGCATTCGCGCCAGCGACGCAGATGAACGATTGGGTCTGGACAAAGCCGAGCTTGGGTTAGAAGCTTATCCGGAATTCTCCAAAGGATGATTTCGTTTTTCAGGAGGCTCTCATCACTGAGCGCATGTTGAAATTCGTCTCGCGTGATCGCGAGACGCCAAAGAAAAGAAATCCCGGTGCGCGTCGCCGGGATTTTGATGAAATCTATGCACGCTTCGCATCGGATCATGCAGCAGCGCAAGCCTCGCGTTGCAGTCAGTGCGGCGTTCCGTTCTGTCAAAATCATTGCCCGCTCGGCAATGACATTCCTGACTGGCTGAAGCTTGTGGCGGAGGGGCGGCTGGAAGAGGCGTATGAAGTCTCTTCGGCCACCAACAATATGCCGGAGATTTGCGGGCGAATCTGTCCGCAGGACCGTCTGTGCGAGGGGTCCTGCGTTATCGAACAGTCCGGGCACGGAACGGTGACGATCGGCGCGGTCGAGCAGTACATCACCGAAACCGCCTGGGACAAGGGGTGGATCAAACCGGTCAAGCCTGCGCAGGAGCGGCCGCAGTCTGTCGGGATTATCGGCGCTGGTCCGGCCGGGCTTGCGGCGGCCGAAGAACTGCGTCGTGAGGGCTTTCAGGTACAGGTCTATGACCGATATGACCGCATCGGCGGGTTGTTGATTTACGGCATTCCGAATTTCAAACTGGAAAAGGACGTCGTCTCCCGCCGGGCTGTGCATCTGGAAAAAAGCGGCGTGCGGTTTGCTCCGAACTTTGAAGTCGGGCGCGATGCGACGCTGGCGCAATTACGCGCGGAACACGACGCCGTGCTGATCGCCACGGGCGTCTATAAAGCGCGCGATCTTGTTTGTCCGGGATCAGGCAATGCCGGCGTCATCGCCGCGCTGGAGTATCTGACGGCATCCAACCGCACCGGTCTTGGCGACAAGGTTGAAGGTTATGCAAGCGGCGCGCTCAACGCAGACGGCAAGTATGTTGTCGTCATTGGCGGCGGCGATACGGCCATGGACTGTGTCAGAACCGCTGTAAGACAGGGCGCTAAATCGGTTACCTGCCTTTACCGGCGCGACCGCAAGAACATGCCGGGATCGGCGCGCGAGACCGCCAACGCCGAAGAAGAAGGCGTCATTTTCGAGTGGCTTGCAGCGCCAAAAGCTGTGCGGGGCGATGCGGCGCGGGCGAACGGCATTCGCGTGGCGCGCATGGAGCTTGGCGCGCCTGATGCGTCGGGCCGCCGCGCGCCGGTCGAGATTGACGGCGCCGAGCTTGAGTTTGATGCGGACATGGTGATTAAGGCGCTCGGATTTGAACCGGAAGATTTGCCGTCGATGTTTGGCGCGCCGGAGCTGAAGACCACTGCATACGGCACGTTGCGGGTTAATCCGGCAACACTGGAAACAAGCCTCTCCGGCGTATATGCCGCCGGGGATATTGTGCGCGGGGCATCCCTTGTGGTTTGGGCGATTGTGGACGGCCGCCGGGCCGCGGGCGCCATTTCGGCCCAGCTGAAAGCGGTCGCAACGGCGCCGGTTGTTGCAGAATAGAAGTAGAGCGAAATGACTGACTGCGTATCGACATATCTGCGCCGGCGTGAGCGGTTGACGGCGTCGGGCTCGTACGATCCCGCTTCCGAGCGCGACGCTTGCGGCGTTGGGCTGGTGGCGGCCCTCGACGCCAGGCCGCGCCGCGAAATCGTCGATATGGCGATTGCTGCGTTGAAAGCGGTCTGGCATCGCGGCGCCGTGGACGCTGACGGCAAGACCGGCGACGGGGCTGGCATCCGGCTGAATGTGCCGCAGGAATTATTCCGCGCCTTTGTCGAGCGCACCGGTCACAAGGCGGGCGATCAGGACATCTGCGTCGGCATGCTGTTTCTGCCGCGTACGAATCTTGGCGCGCAGGATGCGGCGCGGGCGATTGTCGAATCTGAAATTCTCCACCGCGGATTTTATATCTACGGGTGGCGGCAGGTGCCGGTGCAGGCGCGGGTGCTCGGAACAAAGGCAAACCTGACCCGGCCGGATATTGAGCAAATCCTGTTTTGCGATCCCAAAGGGCGCAGTCAGGAAGAGCTTGATCGCATTCTTTATGTCGTTCGCCGCCGCATTGAAAAACGGGCGCGATTGCAGGGGCTGCACGAACTTTATGTGTGCTCGCTGTCGTCGCAGGATGTTGTCTACAAAGGCATGTTCCTCGCGCAGGAGATCGACAATTTCTATCCGGACCTGAAAGATCCGCGCTTCATCAGCCGCGTGGCGATTTTCCATCAGCGATATTCAACCAATACGTTTCCGGAATGGCGGCTAGCACAGCCTTTCCGAATGCTGGCGCATAATGGCGAGATCAACACGCTGAAAGGCAATATCAACTGGATGAAGAGCCATGAAATACCCATGGCGTCTGAAATCTTCAATGAAGACGGCGATGATATCAAACCGGTGATACAGCCCGGCTCTTCGGACTCCGGCACGCTGGATCAGGTGTTCGAACTGCTCGTGCGCGCCGGACGCTCGGCGCCCATGGCGAAAACTTTGCTCATCCCGGAAGCCTGGTCGAAACGGCTTACTGTGATGCCCGCCAAGTGGCGTGCGCTTTACGAATACTGCAATGCGGTTATGGAGCCGTGGGATGGCCCGGCGGCCATCGCCGCTTATGACGGGCAATGGGCGATTGCCGGTCTTGACCGCAATGGCCTTCGTCCGCTGCGGTATGCGATCACCGATGACGGCATTCTGGCTGTCGGCTCGGAAACCGGCATGTGTCCGCTCGAAGGTAAGAACGTCAAAAAGCGCGGCGCAATCGAACCGGGACGGATGATCGCCGTCGATATGCACAATGCAGTCTTCTATAACTCAGATGAAATTCTCAACCTGCTCGCAGATAAGCATCCCTATACGGAATGGCTCGGAAACATCGTCGAGCTGGAACCGAAGATCGGTCCTGGTCCTGAAGAGCGGCTGTACAAGGGCGAAGAATTGCTGCGCAGACAAGGCGCGGCCGGATACGACCTTGAGGCGCTGGATCTGATCTTGCGGCCTATGGTCGAGGACGGCAAGGAAACGATTGGCTCGATGGGCGATGACTCGCCGATTGCGGTATTGTCCGAAAGCTATCGGCCGCTGTCTCATTTCTTCCGCCAGAATTTCAGTCAGGTGACCAATCCGCCGATCGATCCGTTGCGTGAAGATGGCGTGATGAGCCTGAAAACGCGGTTCAAAAATCTCGGCAACATTCTCGTCACCGATAAAACCCAAACGGATGTGTTCGTGCTGGAAAGCCCGATCCTGACCAATGGCATGTTCACCCGGCTCTGGGATTATCTCGACACCAAGATCGTCGAGATCGACTGCACCTATTCGGTTGCGAGCATCAAGAACAACGGAGAAGCGTTGCAGAAAGCGTTGAACCGCATCCGCGCTGAAGCGCATGCGGCGGTGAAGGACGGGGCTGGCAGTATCGTGCTGACAGACGAACATCAGGGTCCGGGACGGCTTGCCATTCCGATGATCCTCGCCGCTGGCGGCGTCCACGCGCATCTGACCAATGCCGGATTACGCACCTTCTGTTCGTTAATCGTGCGGTCGGCAGAGTGTGTTGACGCCCATTACGCCGCAGTGCTCGTCGGCGTTGGAGCGACCGTCGTGAACCCGTATCTCGCTTTCGATTCTATTGCGCAGGCGCACGCGCAGGGCAGGTTTGAGGGAATGTCCGTCGGGCGCTGCGCCTATAATTACAAAAAAGCGCTGGAAGCGGGGCTCCTCAAAATCATCTCGAAGATGGGAATTTCCGTGATCTCCGCCTATCGCGGCGGCTGCAATTTCGAAGCGCTTGGACTTTCGCGCACGCTGGTGCAGGAATTTTTTCCCGGCATGACAAGCCGTATCTCCGGCATTGGCCTTTCCGGGCTTGAGATAAAGTCCGCCGAACTGCATTCGCGAGCCTGGGGCAGCGTTGCGACGCGATTGCCGGTCGGCGGATTTTACCGGCATCGCCGCAGCGGCGAGCGGCATATTCTCGAAGCTGGCCTTGTCGCCGCCTTGCAGCAGGCCGTGCGTATGGACGATGCCAACGCCTTCGCGCGCTATTCCACCGCGCTGAAGGATCAACCGCCTTCGCAAATCCGAGATTTGTTGCGGGCGCGACCGCTAGCGGACCCTATCGGCGTCGACAAGGTTGAGACTGCAAACGACATCCGCCGCCGATTTGTGACGCCGGGCATGTCGCTCGGCGCGTTGTCGCCCGAGGCGCATGGGGCCCTGAACATCGCCATGAACCGCATCGGCGCCAAGTCCGTTTCGGGCGAGGGCGGAGAGGTGCCGGAGCGCTACAAGCCGCTTCCCAACGGAGACAACGCCAACTCAGCGGTCAAGCAGGTCGCTTCGGGCCGTTTCGGGGTGACGGCGGAATATCTCAATCAGGCCAGAGAGTTGGAGATCAAAGTTGCGCAGGGCGCGAAGCCGGGCGAGGGCGGCCAGCTTCCCGGTTTCAAAGTGACAGAGTTCATCGCGCGCATGCGGCACTCGACGCCGGGCGTGACGCTGATTTCGCCGCCGCCCCACCACGACATCTATTCCATCGAGGATCTGGCGCAGCTCATTTACGATCTGAAACAGATCAACCCGGATGCGCGCGTTTGCGTCAAACTGGTCTCGGCTTCGGGAATTGGCGCCATCGCTGCCGGCGTCGCCAAGGCGAAGGCTGATGTCATTTTGATATCAGGCAATGTCGGCGGCACCGGCGCCAGCCCGCAAACCTCGATCAAGTTCGCCGGCGCGCCGTGGGAACTTGGTCTTGCCGAAGCGCATCAGGTGCTGACCATGAACAATCTGCGCGAGGGTGTGACCTTGCGCACCGATGGCGGCATCCGCACCGGACGCGACGTGGTCATCGCCGCCATGCTCGGCGCGGAAGAGTACGGCATCGGGACGGTGTCGCTGCTGGCGCTCGGGTGTTTGATGGTGCGTCAGTGCCATTCCAACACGTGTCCGGTCGGCGTCTGCACGCAGGACGAATCCTTGCGCGCCCGTTTTCCCGGCCTGCCGGAACATGTCGTCCACCTCATGACCTTTATTGCCGAGGAAACGAGGACGATCCTTGCGAGCCTTGGAGCGACCTCGCTCGAAGACATAATCGGGCGCGCCGATTTGCTCGATCAGGTGAGCCGCGGCGCCGCGCATCTGGACGATCTCGATCTCAATCCGATCCTGACACTGGTCGATGCCGGCGACCGTCCCAAACGCTCAACGCGCACCGGACGGAAAGAAGTTGTCGATACGCTCGATCAGCGGATCGCGCCGGATCTCGAGCCATTTTTCGAACGCCGCGAAAAGGTCCAGCTATCGTATCCGGTAAAGAACACCGATCGCGCCATTGGCGCGCGGACCTCATCGTTTATTGTGAGAAATTTCGCGAAGGAACAACTGACCGAAGATCATGTCACGCTCCGTCTTAAAGGCTCGGCAGGTCAGTCGCTCGGCGTCTTTTCGACATTCGGCCTCAAGATCATCGTCGATGGCGACGCGAATGACTATGTGGGCAAGGGGCTTTCCGGCGCGACGCTGGTCGTTCGTCCGGCGGATGCAAACTCGACCGCCAACGATGCGATCATCGGCAATACCTGTCTTTATGGGGCTACGTCCGGCGCCTTGTTTGCGGCCGGTCGCGCCGGCGGACGTTTTGCTGTCCGCAACTCCGGCGCCGTCACCGTAATCGAAGGGTGTTCGGCGAATGGGTGCGAGTATATGACCGGCGGCGTGGCTGTGATCCTGGGTTCGGTCGGCGCCAACTTTGCGGCGGGCATGACCGGCGGGCGCGCCTATGCGTTCGATGAAGCGGGCGACTTTGAGGCTGCAGTCAATCCTGAAAGCGTCCGCCTTCGCGCCTTCCATGACGGCGAAGACGACTTTGAATGCCGCGCCCTGATCGAGCGTCACTGGCGGGAAACCCGTTCGCCGCGCGCCCGGGACATTCTTGATGACTGGGCGAACGCGCGGTCAAAATTCTGGGTTGTCGAACCGGTGGAGCTGCTCGCCCGCGAAAATCAGATTGCCGATACGGCCAAATCAGCCTGATGTGCGGTGGCAAATGTTTGTCATCACCGGGCTTGTCCCGGTGATCCAGCCGGAATAAGCAGTCGCCCACTGGATTGCCGGGACAAGCTCGGCAATGACAAGTTAAAGCGTTTCTCATTAATGACCGCGTTCAACGAAGAATTTTACCGCATCAAACAGCTCCCTCCCTATGTCTTCGAGGAGGTCAACAAGCTGAAGGCGCAACTGCGCGCGCAGAAACGCGACATCATCGATCTCGGCATGGGTAATCCCGACATGCCGACGCCGCAGCACATTGTCGACAAGCTGATTGAGACAGTAAAAAATCCGAAGTCGCATCGCTATTCGGTATCGCGCGGCATTATCGGTTTGAGACGGGCCATGGCCCGCTATTATCAGCGCCGGTTCAACGTCAAACTCAATCCGGAAACAGAGATTGTCGCCACCATCGGTTCGAAGGAAGGTTTTGCAAACCTCGCGCAGGCGATGACCGGGCCGGGCGACGTTATCCTTGCGCCGAACCCCGCCTATCCGATCCACGCATTCGGCTTCATTATCGCTGGCGGCGTGATTGCGCCCGTTCCGGCGCCGTCGCCGGAGGCGTATCTGTCCGGTCTGTCGGAAGCGATTAAGGTCTCGCATATAAAACCGCGCGCCATGGTGCTGAACTATCCGTCAAACCCCACGTCGCAGACGGTCGGGCTTGATTTTTACAAAGACGCCGTGGCGCTGGCAAAAAAGCACGACATTCTAATTCTGTCAGATCTTGCTTATGGCGAGATCTATTTCGGCGATGAAGCGCCGCCATCGATCCTCGAAGTGGATGGCGCGAAAGACATCGCGGTCGAAATCAATTCGCTGTCAAAGACCTTCGCCATGGCCGGATGGCGCGTCGGCATGGCGGTGGGGAATGAACGGCTGATCAAGGCGCTGGCGCGGGTGAAGTCCTACCTCGATTACGGCGCATTCACGCCTATACAGGTTGCAGCGGTCGCCGCACTCGATGGACCGTGGGACTGTGTCGAGGAAATCCGGGCCACCTATAAGCGCCGCCGCGACGTAATGATCGAACATTTCGCCATGGCCGGCTGGACGATCCCGAGCCCGGAGGCCTCCATGTTCGCCTGGGCGGAAATTCCCGAACAATTTCGTCCCATGGGATCGGTGGAGTTTGCAAAAATGCTGATGGAGCGGGCGGATGTCGCCGTCGCGCCCGGCCTTGGCTTTGGCGAGCATGGCGAGGGGTTCGTTCGCATCGGGCTGGTGGAAAACCAGCAACGCATTCGACAGGCGGCGCGAAATTTGCGAAAGGTGTTCCAGGGCAATTAGCGCCGGGAAATCCCTGTGGAATTTGCATATTTCGAGCCGAGTCCGTTGCTGCATGATCTGGTAGGCAGCTACTATTTCGTCTCGCTCCCTTTCGAGTTGAAAGACATCATGCGCGCGGAGATCGCCAATGTGCGCTTTGTGCTGGCTGGCGGGGCGGTTTCGGATCTGACAGGCGCTGAGGAACGCTATAGCGCTGGCGATACTTTGTTGTGCGGCCCGACCTACAAATGCAGCCATGTCACATTTCATGCTCATACGCGGATTTTCGGCGCCTCGATCACCCCGCTTGGATGGCGCCGGCTTTTTGGCTTCAATGCGGAAGATGCGGCCGATCATAATCTCCCATTTGAAGACGTGGTCCCAGCCGGCTCAAAGCCGCTCATCAATGCCGTTCATTCAGCCGGAGATAGCAAGGAGATTGTGAAAGCCGCTGATGCGCTCTTTGCGTCTATGGTGTCCGATGGCCGCCGCATTCACGATGACTTCATTAAACAGGCGACGGACTGGATCGTCGATCCCGAGCCGAACGAAATCGAACATTTGCTTGAACGCGTCGATTTTTCACACCGGCAGGTGGAGCGGTTGTGTAAGGCCTATTTTGGCAGCGGACCGAAAAAGCTTCATCGCAAGTTCCGCGCCTTGCACGCCGCAAACCGCCTGACCTGGTATAATCTGACCGACTGGCGCGAAGTGGCCCGCGCCGCCTATTACGATCAGGCGCATTTCATCAAAGAGTTCAAGCAATTCAATGGGCATACGCCGCAGGACTTTATCGAGGGGCCGAAGTTTCTGGTGCGTATGACGCTCGAGGAACGTTTGAAGATAGCGCATCGATCACCGTTCAGTCTCGTCGGTTAGGACGCATCGTCAATATATGCAGCCCAAAATTCTCACGACGCTGAAGGACTATTCCCTAAAGCTGTTCATTGGCGACGTTATTGCCGGCGTTAGCGTGGCGATGGTGGCGCTGCCTCTCAGCATCGCCATTGCGATTGCATCCGGTGCGGATCCGGCAAAGGGGATTGTCACCGCAATCGTCGGCGGATTCCTGATATCTTTATTGGGCGGCAGCCGGTTTCAGATTGGCGGGCCAACCGGCGCCTTCATCGTTGTAGTGTTCAGCGTCATCAATGACCACGGCTATGACGGGCTCGTTCTGGCGACGTTTATGGCTGGACTGATCTTGCTGACGGCCGGATTTTTTCGCGCCGGTAGCCTTATAAAGTTCATTCCAGAAGCGGTCGTTAATGGGTTTACGCTGGGAATCGCGCTGATTATCGCAATCAGTCAGATCAAGGACTTGTTCGGTCTTTCCATCGCGCAGTTGCCGGCGGAATTTTTCGATAAGTTACAGACACTCTGGGGAGCAAGGGACAGCTTCAGTGTTGCGGCCTTCTTAATTGGGCTCGCCACACTAGGCCTAATTGTGATGTTGCGGCGATTGGCGCCCAGGGCGCCGGGATTGATTTTCGCAGTGGCCATCACATCCAGCGCAGTGGCTTTCTTGATGCTTCCCGTCGATACGATCGCATCACGATTTGGCGCACTGCCGGACAGTCTGCCGATGCCATCAATGCCCGCTATTTCACTGCATCGGATTATAGAACTCCTTCCGTCTGCGTTTGTTATTGCGTTTCTGGCGGGAGTTGAGTCGCTTTTATCCGCCATGGTCGCTGATCGCATGAGCGGCGGAAAGCACCGTCCGAACGCGGAGGTGTTGGCGCAAGGAGCGGCGAATATAGGGTCGTCATTATTCGGCGGCTTGCCCGCTACAGGCGCCATCGCCCGCACCGCCATGAATATTCGGGCTGGTGGCAAAACCCCGGTCGCCGGGATTGTCCATGCGCTGACGATATTGGCGGCGATGATGCTCGCGGCGCCGCTTGCTGGATATCTCGCGATGCCGGCGCTCGCTGCGCTGCTTATCCTCACCGCCTGGAATATGGCTGAGCCGCATAAATGGCGCAGTTATCTACGTGCGCCCATTGCCGATCGTGTGATCTTGCTGATTACGCTCATTCTGACCGTTGTCGCCGACCTGACCGTCGCCATCAGCATCGGCGTTATTCTTGGGCTTGCGGTTCGTCTGCGCCGCCGCAACGTGCCTCCGGCCGAATGGGAAACGCCGGAGCGTTAAGATTCGGCCGGAAACATGACTGTCATAGCGCAGGCGGTCAGATCGCCCGCGCCGCAGGACGACGCATGGTTGCACTGCCGGCTGCGCGCAAAGCGAGCTGCTGGTTGGACAGGCTGTTTGGTTTGAGCGCCATCCGTTCATTCGACAAGGCAGTTGCTATTTCAGCCTTGCCGCTGCGAATAGCCGCTTCCACCAGCGTGAGGTCGATGATGTCGCGTTGGGCGTGACTGCCGCCAAAACTGTTGACGATGTGGCGCGCCGCAAAAAGCCGTTCCACTGCTCGCTCATAATCACCCCGCCAGAACGACGTGAAGCCTTCAATCAAGGGAAGTCCTGTTTTCCTCTTCCAGACATCGATTTCATTGCCGGCATTGACATTGCGATAAGCCGTCAAGATGTCAGTGACGCGGTCCGGCTGATCAGCGCCAAGCTGCGCCATCACCCCGTGCCAGTCATTGAATGGGTAAAGTTTTCCATCCGCCAGCGGTTCCCAGGCGTCTGAAAGCTCCGTCCAGCGTTGACCCACATCATAACCGGCCAAACTTATGCGCCAGAGCAATGAGGATGCATCGACAAGATCGACGGCGACAGCGCTTTTCGTTTCGCGGATCGGTCCGTCATACAGGCTCAGCGCTTCCTTATCCTTGCCAAGGTCGAGGCAATAGACAGCTTTGTGCCACCAATTGTGCACCTTGAATAAATTGTCTTCAGCAGACCAGTGCGGTTCGCGAGTGTTCATCCACGCGAGCCCGTCATCCGGTCGGCCCTGCATTTCCATGACATGGGCAACCGCATGGTGCGCCCAGCAATCGAGCGGTTCGAGGCCAAGCGCTTCGCGGCCCACATCCTCTGCCAATGCGTAATCGCCGGATTCCTCCAGCCCGAAGGAATACATGCCGAGCAGCACGGAATAACCGGGCATGTCTTTCGACCAGAGCGGCAGAACTCTCGCCAGCCGATCCCGGAGATTGCGAGCATTTGCACGGAAGAAATCGATCAAGTGCCCGGCCTGCAAGGCAACCACGTCGTGAGGGTAGCGCATGTTATGCAGATCGAGCAGATGCGCCGCCGCAGTCCAGTCTCCGGCAAGAACACAATTTATGACGCCGAGATGGGAAGCTTCACATTCGTTCATCGGCAATCGGCTGACGCCATCAACGATCGCTGCCGCTCCCGCCGCGGCTTCTGGTTCTGTCGCCAGCGCGAATAAATACGCCTTGAGAATATGCGCCATAACGAACTCGGGGGCGGCGGCGATCGCCTGATCGGCCAACGCCACCGGATCGCCGCGATACAGCTGGTAAGCCTCGACAGCCTCAGCGTAGAACGCGGCCGCCTCGGCATTGGCGCCGGTGAGCCGGTTGCCTTGTTTATCTGTCACTCTCATTGTTTTCTCCTTTTTGTGCGCTTTTCACGCATTCTTTCGGGTTGCCGATCCGGCTCTCCTTGGGTGGAGATAGTCGGAGGCGGATTTTTTCGCCACAACACCTGTGGTACAGTTGTTGTAATTCCAGGGTTTTCGCGGGATTTTCTGTTGAAAATCATACGGAAAAGCCGTTCAGGACCGGAAAATAGCAGTCAACTGGACTCATGGTCCAGTCAATGATGAGACCCATCGCGATGCCCGCAGTGGAACCAGAAAAGCCCATGGCGACAAGGGACCAGATTTTGAATGCTGCGCAGGAGTCCGTGCTCAGCATGGGATTTGGCGCGACTTCCATCGAAGGATTGATTGCATCGGTAGGCATATCCAAGAGCGGGTTCTTCTATCACTTCAAAGACAAGAATGAACTGGCGAAGGCGCTTCTGGTTCGCTACGTCGAAACCGACGCCGCCATGCTGGAGAGCATTTTTGCGCGTGCGGACGAGTTAAGCGAGGATCCGCTTCATAGTTTTCTCATTGCGCTCAAAATGCTTTCTGAAACATTCGCCGACCTACCGAATGGTCACCCTGGCTGCGTGATCGCGTCCGTCTGTTATCATGAACGCTTGTTTAATCGTGACGTTCTGGAGTTTAGTAAAAATGCCGCGCTTGATTGGCGGATACGGTTTACTGAACGTCTTGAACGCATCGCTCAACTCCATCCGCCGAAGATCGATATCAGCATGAAGGACCTCGCCGATATGGTGAGTTGCGTCGGCGATGGCGGCATCATTTTGTCGCGTGTCACCAGAGATCCAACAGCATTGCCAGCGCAAATAAATCTGTACAGGGATTTTATCAGGCTTATTTTCTCTGACCCAACTGACGCAGGTAAGCTGCCCGGCGCTTGACCTGGCTCGAAGACGAAGCCTCTGCTTCACGTCGCCAGATGACGTCAGGGCTATGTTCGCCTACTGACTTAGTTTTTCCTGCTAAATTCCCAGCCGCCTTGAAATATCCTGTTGACGGCTTCGCATTTGCGAAGTAAGTCATCCCTCAACTCATCAAGACCAGCCGAGGGATAGGCCCTTTGACGCTGGGGCAACCGCCAGAAAGCCAGACCGGCTTTTTCGGAAAGGTGCCAATTCCTGCGGGCGGTTTTGCCTCCCGAGAGATGGGTCGGACGAAGAACTGCGCCGCGGCGCGACCATTCTCCGATTTAGGTCTCTTGCGAATTTCCTGACGAGCGATGTGGAACGCAAAGAGGCCGGTGATGACCGCAGCTCAAAAAGAACGAACCGAAACCAAAGCGCAGAAGTCGCAACCTTTTTGTGATGTCAGCGTTTTCCTGCCCGCCGATTTCACGCTGGACAGCGGCGAAACGCTGAGCCGGCCCGAATTGAAGGTTCGCGTCTACGGCGATCTGGAAAACCCGGCGATTGTCGTGACCGGCGGCATTTCCGCCGGGCGCGCAGTCGCCGATTGCAAGGACGGTAAGGGCTGGTGGCGGGAGATCGTGGCGCCTGGCGGACATATCGATCTCGATGATTACTGCGTCATCGGTTTTGATTTTCTGCCCAATGCCGGCGAAACGGCCCGCACCATTACGACGCGCGATCACGCGCGGGCGCTGGCCGACGCTCTCGATGTTCTCAATATTGAAAAACTCCATGCGTTTGTCGGCGCTTCCTATGGCGGCATGATTGGCCTTGCCTTTGCAAACGAATTTCCCGAACGGATTGAGAAACTGTGCGCCATTTCTGCGCCGGACCGTGCGCACCCTGCGGCAACAGCGCTTCGCGGCGTTCAACGCCGGATAGTAAATTTCGGCATCAAGGCAGGTGACGCGAAATCCGGCGTCGCGCTGGCGCGCCAGCTCGCCATGGTCACTTACAGAACCCCGGAAGAGTTTGCGGCGCGATTCAGCGCCGAGCCCGGCGAAGCGGCAGGCGAGGCCTATGATGTTTGCGAGTATCTGGTGGCGCGCGGGAACGCCTACGACATGGACCCGCGGCGCTATGTGACGCTGTCCGATTCCATTGACCGCCACCGCGTTGATGCGCGCAAGTTGAAAATCAAATCCCTGTTTATTGCAGCGACGTCGGACCGGCTGGCGCCGCTGGCGGATTTGCAGCGCCTTGCCTCCGAGGTGAAAGGCGCGCGGCTGGTCGAAATTGACTCACTGTACGGGCATGACGCGTTCCTGAAGGAAACCGGCGCAATCGGCCCACACATCAAGACGTTCCTGAAGGAGAAAAAATCATGAGCGACGCACTACGTCCCGAAACGCTGATCGCCTCTGCCGGCGTCGCTGCCGATCCTGCTTTCAATTCGGTCTCACCGCCGCTGCACCTGTCGGCGAATTACGCGTGGAGCGATCCCCTTCAAAAGCCGCAATATGATTATGCGCGGTCCGGCAATCCCACCCGCACACAACTTGAAGAAGCGCTGGCGCAGCTCGAAGGCGCGGCGCGCGGCGTTGTTGTCTCGTCGGGCATGGCGGCTCTTGATCTTGTGCTCAATCTTGTCGATCCGGGCGATGTCGTACTGGCGCCCCATGATTGTTATGGCGGCACCCACCGGCTGTTGACGGCGCGCGCCAAGCGCGGACAGTTTGAACTCGCCTACGCCAATCAGACGGACCCAATCGCTCTTGCAGCGGCGTTTGAACGCAAGCCGAAGCTCGTACTGGTGGAAACGCCGTCAAACCCGCTGCTGCGCATTACCGACATTCGCGCCGTCGTCGCGCACGCAAAGTCGTGCGGCGCGATCGTCGTTGCGGACAACACCTTCTTGTCGCCCGCGCTTCAGCAGCCGCTCGATCTTGGCTGCGATGTCGTCGTGCATTCAACGACCAAGTTCATCAACGGTCATTCCGACGTGGTCGGCGGCGCTGTGCTGGCGAAAGACAAGGCGCTGGGCGACGAGCTTGCCTGGTGGGCCAATTGCACCGGCGTCACTGGCGCGCCATTTGATTCATTCCTGACCTTGCGCGGGCTGCGAACCCTGTTCCCGCGCATAGAACGCCAGCAGGCGAGCGCCGGCGAAGTGGTGGCGCGGCTTGCTGGAGACGACCGGATAGAACAGATCTATTATCCGGGACTGAAATCACATCCCGGGCATGAAGTCGCGAAGTCTCAGCAAAAGGGCTTTGGCTCCATGTTCTCAATCGAATTCGCGGAAGGGGTCGACGTTATCGAACTGCTTCGTCAGCTCGACATCTTCACTATTGCGGAGTCCCTGGGCGGCTTTGAAAGTCTGGTTTGCACGCCCGCAGCGATGACGCATGCAGCGATGACGCCGGAAGCGCGCGCCATTGCGGGCATATCCGACCGGTTGATTCGGTTTTCAATCGGGCTTGAGCATGTGGACGATCTTGTGCGAGATATCCAAACGGCGCTTGATTTTGCAAGCGGTCAGAGCGCCGGAAATGTAGCGTATTTGGCGAATGGGGCGGCGAGCAAATGTGCCTAGATGTAGAAGAGAAGATAAACAGCAACGGCGTTAACCATCACGGCGTGTTGCGGCGGTTGCGAGTTTCGGTGGCCGGTCTTGGCGTGATCGGCGAGGGCGCTGCGCTGCGGCTGGCGGAAGCGGACGAACCATACGCGTTGTGTGCGGCGCTGGTGAATGATCCTTCCAAGGCGCGGGAAAAGCGTCTCACCAGGTTGCGCACCTATTCCGACCCGAATGTTTTTCTGGTTGAACAGCCTGATGTTGTTGTTGACGCATTGCCCTCCGGTGCGGCCGGCCGGCGGTTGATTGAAGCGGCGCTGTCGCGCGGCGTTCATGTGGTGACCGCCAACAAGCAGGCGATCGCCGGCGTTTTAGGACCATTGCAGGAACTGGCGCAACGGAACAAAGCGATCCTCGCCTATTCGCCGTCGGTTGGCGGCGGTGCGCCGATGGTGGAAACGGTTCGCAGGGCGCGCGCCAAGGGTGAAGCGAAGACGATCTCCGCGATCCTGAACGGCACCGTCAATTATATTCTCACATCCATGAAGAACGGCGCCGCCTTCGACGATGCTGTTCGCGCGGCGCAGGCCGCCGGATTCGCCGAGCCCGATCCTTCGGCCGATCTTTCCGGCGAGGATGCGCGCGCAAAAATTTCAATCCTCACTTACGAGGCGTTCGGCCGGGAATTTCCGCAGGATTCAATTCGTGTTGAACCCCTGACCGCTGAACGCGCCAGCGAGTTCATTCGGATTGGCGGCGTGTGGAAACAGATGGCGGTGATCAAGCGCGCAGGCGATGGCGGCATTTCAGCGCGAGTTCGCTTTGAGCGGGTCGATGATGATCCGCTGTTCTCGAAAGTCGAGGGCGAAGGAAATGCGCTCCGCGTCGTGAATGCCGATCAAGGTGAGTTTTCTTGTGAAGGCAAAGGAGCGGGCCGCGCGCCCACGGTCGCCAGCATCTTCGCGGAGCTGGAAAAAATCGCCAGAACCCAGCCGGCGGGCGATACAGAAAATGCGCGCCGGATAACGACGTTCAGTTAGAAGCAGCTTATGACTTCGCTGGAGCATCAGAACCGGGCGTCAGGCGCCGCGGCGAGTGCTGCGCGCGCGGCAAAACGCATGGTCGTCAAGGTCGGTTCGGCGATTTTGTGCGGCGATGACGGCGCGTTGCGCACCCGATGGCTGGCGTCGTTGGCGGACGATGTTGTCGCTGCCCGCAAAAAGGGTTGCGACGTTGTTGTGGTGACGTCCGGCGCCATCGCGTTGGGCCGAAAGCGGCTGGGGCTTTCCGGCGTGCTTCGCCTCGACGAGAAGCAGGCGGCGTCCGCTGCCGGACAGGCGGCCCTTGCACAAGCCTGGCAGGCGGCGTTCGAGCCGCACGGCGTCGCCATCGCACAAATTCTGCTGACGCTTGACGACACGGAAAACCGCCGGCGCTATCTGAACGCGCGCGCAACGTTCAAAACGCTGCTCGATCTGGGCGCGCTGCCGCTGGTCAACGAAAACGACACGATTGCAACCAGTGAAATCCGCTATGGCGATAATGACCGGCTGGCCGCGCATGCTGCGCAAATAATTGAAAGCGATCTGCTTGTCATTTTGTCTGATATTGACGGACTTTATTCAGCAGACCCGCGCAAGGATGCGACGGCGGCGCATATTCCTTTTGTGCCCGCAATCACGCCGGAGATTGAAAGCGCCGCAGGCGGCGTCAATCTTTTGGCGGGAGTCGGGTCCGGCGGCATGGCGTCAAAGATCGCCGCCGCGAAAATCGCCGGCAGTTTCGGTTGCGCGTCGATTATTGCGCCAGGCCTGGCGGATCATCCGCTGCGGGCAGTCATCGAAGGCGGCAAGGCGACATTATTTGCGCCGTCGGCAACGCGAGAGGGCGCGCGTCGGCAATGGATCGCCGGGCGCCTGAAGCCCTTGGGCCAAATCACTATCGACGAAGGCGCCGTGCGCGCATTGCTCGGCGGCGCGAGTTTGTTGCCTGCGGGCGTTCAGAAAATCGCTGGCGAGTTTTCGCGCGGCGATGCTGTGGAAATCGTCTCCGCCGATGGCAAGCTGATCGGGCAGGGCCTGTCGGCGTATGACTCGAGTGAGGCCATCAGAATCGCCGGCGTCAAATCGGATCAGATAGAGGCGCTGCTGGGGTACCGCCGCCGTCCGGCTTTGGTTGAAAAGGACGATTTATTCTTGAGGATCGAACGGTGAGCGAAGAATCCGTCATTGCTCAGATGGAACGTCTGGCCGAGCAGGCGCGCACCGCAGCGCGTGCTACGGCGATGGCGAACACAGATCAAAAGAACCGCGCACTCATTAACGCCGCGCAGTTTATTCGCAAGCGCGCGGAGCACATTCTCGCGATCAACGCCGCCGAAATTTCAAAAGCGCGTGCGCGCGGGAAAGGTGCAGCGTTTCTTGATCGCATGAGCCTGAATGAGCAGAGGATTGAAAGCATCGCAACTGCGCTGGAAGAGATTGCGCGGCTCGCCGATCCTGTGGGCGCCTCTATCAAAAAATGGGTGCGGCCAAACGGTCTGGAAATTGAACGCGTCAGAACACCCATAGGCGTGATCGCCATCATCTATGAAAGCCGTCCGAATGTAACAGTCGATGCGGCGGCGATTGCGGTAAAAGCGGGTAACGCCGTCATCCTGCGCGGCGGCTCGGAATGCATCAAAACGTCGAAAGCGTTGTTTGACTGCTTTCACGAGGCGCTCGGCGTGGCGGGATTGCCCGACGGTGCGGCGCAATTTGTGGAGACGCCGGACCGTGCGGCGGTGGGCGCGTTGCTGTCGGGACTGGGCGGACGCATTGACCTTCTCATTCCGCGCGGCGGCAAGTCGCTGGTCGCCCGGGTTCAGGCGGAAGCGCGGGTTCCCGTGCTCTCGCATCTTGACGGCAATTGTCATGTTTACGTCGATCGTGATGCGGACCCGCAAAAGGCGTTGGAGATCACGGTAAATTCCAAAATGCGCCGTACGGGCGTCTGCGGTGCTGCTGAAACGCTGCTCATCGACCAAGCCGTTGTTGATAAGCTCTGGCCGGCAATTGCCTCAGCTTTGCGTGAAGCGGGATGCGAACTGCGCGGCGACGCAGCACTATATGCGCTCGACCCGCAAGTCGCGCTCGCCAGTGATGAAGACTTTCATACTGAATATCTTGCGCCGATCCTGTCGGTCGCCGTGGTGGCCGGCGTCGCAGGCGCGATTGCGCATATCGCGACATTCTCTTCGTCGCATACGGAGTCAATCGTTACGGAAAACGCCGAAACAGCGAAACGATTTCTTGCGGAAGTGGACAGCGCGATTGTCATGCATAACGCATCGACCCAGTTCGCCGATGGGGGCGAGTTCGGCTTGGGCGCCGAAATCGGAATCGCCACAGGCCGTCTGCATGCGCGCGGACCGGCGGGCGTTGAGGAACTGACCACTTACAAAAATATTGTGCGCGGGAGCGGGCAGGTGCGGCCTTAAGCGCCCGAATTGGCAGCTTGCCGATCTTTTGAGAAACCGAGCCCGACTGTGACGCCAGACACAGCAGCATTTTCAGACATCTCTATGGTTAACACATCGGGACGCAACGCCCTGACCCAACCGAGGAGAGAGAAAATGAGCAACCAGACCTTTAAAGCCAGCGCTTTCGCTTTCGCCGCCGCAGTCGCCATGACCGGCTTTGCCAATGCCCAGGACGCTTCGTTTGACAGCGCTTCCCTTATGCAGACCATCAATGCTGATCTTGACCAGCAAAAAGAGAAATTCACCCTGGCCGTTCTGGACCGCGCCGACGCAGGCGTTCAGGCCCGCCTCGCCAAGATCGACAATGTCTTTGCCCCAGTCGCAGAGCCCCAGGATTTCGACTTTACAGCCGCTGCCGCTGATACGGGCGCGAAACTGGAATTGGTCGCGATGTCTTCTGCGGAGTTCGAAATCTCCAAGAAAACCGCCAATATCGAGAACCCGTTCGCGCCGCGCTTGCCGATGGCGCCTGCTATGGTCGCCATCGACGGCGGTCAGTACTAAGACTTACGACCTCTCTTCTCAGCGGCGCGCCCCCTTTGAACCATATGTTCAGGCGCGCCGCCCTCGGGAGGCTGATTTCATTAGCCCTCGCCAGACCGGCAAACCCGAAAAAACACCAAATAATCAATTCACTATACTGTTTTGCAACGGCTAGGCCGCGCCGCCGTGAGCATGTCGCCAAAAGAGCGATCCTTACCTCACGATATAATCGGCTAATCTTCTGGTTGCTTTGAGCGCCGTTAACGAAAAAATTGACGAGAATCGGCATTTTTTGCTTGTTTGTTTACGATGCCGTGTTGTAAGGCGATATTGCGCCGCAAAACGGCGCGAAGTGGTGAAAAATGCGGGTTTTGGCGGATATCGGTTTCAAGGGAGAGGGCGCGGCTTCAGTCGTGGACCCTGTGCTTATGTCGATCAGCCTCCTGCTTCTGGTGGTAGTCCTCCTTATTAGCCCCATTCGGGGAGCGGCCATGGAGCCCGCGCGCTAACGCAGCAGCACGGACCTTCAGACACCCGCTCCCGAAAGGAAGCGGGTTTTTTAATGTCTGGAGGTTCGTTCAGGAAAGATTGAACGGACGAATGACGGCGAAAAGATCAGACGCAATCACCAAAGGCCCGGCCAAGGCGCCGGCTCGCGCCATGTTGCGTGCGGCAGGCTACAGCGACACCGATCTCGCGCAACCGATGATCGCGGTGGTCAACACCTGGTCGACGGTGACGCCTTGCAACATGCATCTCGACAAACTGGCTGAGCCGGTGCGCGAGGGATTGCGCGCGGGCGGCGCCACGCCGGTCGATTTTAACACCATCGTTGTTTCCGACGGCATCACCATGGGCGGCGAAGGCATGCGCGCCTCGCTGATATCGCGTGAAGTGATCGCCGACTCGATTGAACTGGCGGTGCGCGGACATTCGCTCGACGCCGCCGTCATTTTGGTTGGCTGCGACAAGACCCTGCCTGCGGCCGCCATGGCGCTGGCGCGCATGGATATTCCCGGCGTTATTTTTTACGGCGGCACGATCATGCCGGGTCATTGTAAAATCGGCGGCGAAGACAAAGACCTTTCCATTCAGGATGTGTTTGAAGCAGTCGGCGCACACGCCAAGGGCGATATTAGCGACGCCGAACTCGATGTGATCGAACGCGCGGCCTGTCCCGGCGCCGGCGCCTGCGGCGGGCAATTCACGGCGAACACCATGGCCATGGCGCTGGCGTTTCTTGGGTTGGCGCCGATTGGCGCGGGCGATCCGCCGGCAATTTCCGACGAAAAGGCGGCGGAGGGCGTGCGATGCGGCAAACTCGCAGCGCAACTGGTTCGCGATGGCAAGACCGCGCGAACCTTCATCACCGAAACCTCCTTGCGCAATGCAGCCGTTTCCGTTGTCGCGTCGGGCGGCTCGACCAACGCAGTGCTTCACCTCGCCGCGATTGCCGCTGAAGCGGGCGTTCCGTTCTCCATCGATCTGTTCGACGAACTGTCGCGCACAACGCCGGTGATTTCCAATTTGAAGCCGGGCGGACAGTTTTTAGCGAAAGATTTATATGCAGCGGGCGGCGTGCGGCTGTTCGGCCAAAGACTTGTCGAAGGCGGCAAAATCTCGGATGCGCCAACGGTATCGGGTAAATCGCTTTTTGAAGAATTTGAAAGCGCGTCGGAAACGCCGGGCCAGAAAGTCGTTCATGCTGTCAGCGATCCGTTCAAGAAAACCGGCGGATTGCGAATTCTCTACGGCGATGTGGCGCCGGAAGGCGCGGTCCTCAAAACGGCAGGCTACGCCGATGGCGCCTTTGAAGGGCGCGCGCGGATTTTCGAAAGCGAAGAAGCCGCATTCGCTGCCGTCTCCGCGCGCCAGATCAAGGAAGGCGATGTGGTCGTCATTCGCTATGAAGGTCCGAGGGGCGGCCCCGGCATGCGCGAAATGCTGGCCGTGACGGCGGCGGTTGCGGGGCAAGGGCTCGCCGGGAAAGTCGCAATGATCACCGATGGCCGGTTTTCCGGCGCCTCGCATGGGTTCGTTATCGGCCATGTGGCGCCGGAAGCGGCCAATGGCGGGCCGATTGCGCTGCTCGAAGAAGGCGACAGGATCACCATCGATGCGGAGGCTCGGCGCATCGACGCCGACGTCGACTGGCAAGCGCGCCGGGCGGCGTTCAAGCCTAAGCGTGCGAACCGCATCGGCGGCGTCTTCGACAAATACGCAAAGCTGGTTTCCTCGGCGTCCAAAGGCGCCGTCACTATTCAGACACATAACGAGTAAGGCAGAGGAATTTTTAGGATGAGAGTCTACACGGAAGATGATGCGAACCCGGCGACAGTGAAGTCAGCCACAGTCGCAGTGATCGGATATGGCAGCCAGGGTCGCGCACATGCGCTCAACCTCAAAAATTCCGGATGCAAGGTCATTGTCGGCGTGAGGCCGGATGGTCCCGGGGCTAAGCGCGCCGAAGAAGACGGGCTCGAAGTGGCGTCGGTCGCCAGCGCCACCAAGCAGGCGAAGCTGATTGCGATCCTGACGCCTGACATGACTCACGAAAAGATTTTCACTGAAGATGTTGCGCCGAATCTGAGCGACGGCGATGCGTTGTTGTTCGCACACGGGTTCACCGTGCTCTATGGCCGCGTGCAGCCGCCAAAAAATGTCGACGTCATTATGGTCGCCCCGAAAGGGCCGGGCGGGCTGGTGCGCAGCGAATATGAGCGCGGACGCGGCGTTCCGTGTCTCTTCGCGGTTCATCAGGACGCGACCGGACAGGCGAAAGAAAAAGCGCTCGCCTATTGCAGCCTGATCGGCGGCGCGACGGCCGGCGCTATAGAAACGACCTTCCGCGAAGAAACGGAAACCGACCTCTTCGGCGAGCAGGCAGTGCTTTGCGGCGGCGCTTCGGAGCTTGTCATTGCCGGTTTTGAGACGCTGGTTGAGGCCGGGTACCAGCCGGAGATCGCCTATTACGAGTGCATGCACGAGCTAAAACTGATCGTTGATCTCTTTTACGAAGGCGGCATCGCCGGCATGCATAAGTTTATCTCCGAAACGGCGATGTATGGCGATTTTGTTTCCGGCCCGCGCGTCATCAACGCCGAAACGAAACAACGCATGAAGGAAGTGCTGAAAGATATTCAGAACGGTTCCTTCGCACGCGACTGGATTCTGGAAAATCAGGCCGGCAAGCCGCGCTTCAATCAGATGCTGCACGCCGATCTCGAGCATCCGATTGAAAAAACCGGCAAGGAACTGCGCGCCCGCATGTCGTGGCTGAAACCCGGCGCCAATACAAAAGAAGGCTGAACGAAGATGACCGCTCCTGAAGCAAAACAAGAGACCAAGACGGCCGCCATCGCGAAACCGGGCGCCGAACTACTCCTTGATGCGCTGGAGGAGCAGGGCGTGGAAGTCATTTTCGGCTATCCCGGCGGCGCCGTGCTGCCGATTTACGATGCGTTGCACGGCCGCGACTCCATCCGTCACATTCTGGTGCGCCATGAGCAGGGTGCATTGCATGCGGCGGAAGGTTATGCGCGTTCGACGGGCAAAGTCGGCGTTGCGCTGGTCACCTCAGGGCCGGGCGCCACTAACGCCGTCACCGGGCTTGCCGATGCGCTGCTCGATTCGATTCCCGTCGTCTGCATCACCGGGCAGGTGGCGCGCGCTTTGATCGGCACCGACGCGTTTCAGGAATGCGACACGACCGGCATCACCCGGTCATGCACGAAACACAATTACCTTGCGGAATCTGCACATAGTTTGTCGAGCACCGTGCATGAGGCGTTTCACATTGCGCGAAACGGGCGCCCAGGACCGGTGCTGATCGATATTCCAAAAGATATCCAGTTTCAAAAAGCACACTATACCTCGCGTGCAAACGCGCGGAACCGAAATTGCATCGTCACGCCGGACATCAATCAGAGCCTGATCGATCAAGCGGTGGATTTGATGCGCTATGCGCGCCGGCCGGTGTTTTATACGGGCGGCGGCGTCATCAATGCGGGACCGGGCGCGTCGGAAACCCTGCGCAAGCTGGCCGCAGCTACGGGGTTCCCGGTAACGTCAACCCTGATGGGGCTGGGCGCCTTCCCTGCGTCCGATCCGAAATGGCTCGGCATGCTGGGGATGCATGGCTCCTATGAAGCCAATAACGCCATGCATGATTGCGATCTGATGATCGCCATCGGCGCGCGTTTCGACGACCGGATTACCGGCCGTCTCGATGCATTCTCGCCCAACTCGCGAAAAATTCATGTGGATATCGACCCGTCGTCGATCAACAAGAACGTGCCGGTCGATATTGCGCTGGTCGGCGACGCTGGCGCCATCATGCAGGCGATGCTCAATGAATGGCGCCGCCGTGAACAAGATGAAGTGCATGACAAAGAACGGATCAGCGGCTGGCTCGATCAGATTGACGGCTGGCGTGCGCGGAAGTCGTTTCAATATGCAAACTCGAAAACCGCCATCAAACCGCAATATGCAATTGAACGGCTTTACGCTCTGACGCGCGGCAAGGATGTTTATATTTCGACCGAGGTCGGTCAGCATCAGATGTGGGCCGCGCAGCATTTTCATTTCGATGAACCGAACCGCTGGATGACTTCGGGCGGTCTGGGGACGATGGGCTATGGCCTGCCGGCGGCGCTTGGGGTTCAGGCGGCGCATCCGGACGCGCTGGTGATCGACATCGCCGGCGATGCGTCCGTACAGATGACCATGCAGGAAATGTCCGCGGCGGTTCAGCATAATCTGCCGATCAAGATTTTCATTCTGAACAACGCCTATCTCGGCATGGTGCGCCAGTGGCAGGAATTGCTGCATGGCGGGCGCTATTCCCACTCCTATTCGGACAGCCTGCCGGATTTCGTCAAACTCGCCGAGGCCTATGGCGGGCACGGCATCCGCGCGACGACGCCCGACGAGCTTGACGCGAAAATCCAGGAAATGATCTCGGTCAACAAGCCGGTGCTGTTCGATTGTGTCGTGACGCAGGAAGAAAATGTCTTCCCGATGATTCCGTCCGGCGCTGCTCACAACGAAATGCTGTTTGGCGAGTTTACCGAAGGCTCCGTCAGCGAACAGGGAAAGATCTTGGTATGACTGCGTCCAATGCGCCATCGCAATCCGTCTACCCTGTCACCCGTGATGAAGGCGACGTCAGGGAAGTTATTCTCGCCGTTATCGTCGATAACGAACCGGGCGTGTTGTCTCGGGTTGTCGGATTGATTTCCGCCCGTGGTTACAACATTGAAAGCCTCACGGTCGCCGAAACCGATGTTGAAAAACACACCTCGCGCATCACCGTTGTGACGCGCGGAACGCCTGGAAAGATCGAACAGATCAAGGCGCAGCTGGGTCGCCTGGTGCCGGTGCGCCGCGTCATTGACGTGACCAGCGAAAAAGACGCGCTTGAGCGCGAACTGGCGCTCATCAAAGTTGTCAATGAAGGCGAACACCGGCTGGAGGCGATGCGGCTCGCTGACATATTCCGCGCCCGCGCCCTCGACACCACGCACACGTCCTTTGTGTTTGAAATCACCGGCACACGCGAGAAGATTCACGCCTTTATCGACCTGATGAAACCGCTCGGGCTTTCAGAGGTTTCACGCACGGGCGTTTTGTCGATACGCCGTGGCGCGGAAAGGGATTAATCCATGAAATTCGGTCAGTCAGTGAAATTCCTGTGGAGCCTGCTCCTTAGCCCCGCGCGGTGAAATCGCCGCGCGATAAAAATGGCTGAGCAACAGGATTACACAATAAGGAATTCATCCCATGACCACCGAAGAAACAGACGTGAATAGTAACGACAGGCACGTCAAAATTTTTGACACGACTTTGCGCGACGGAGAGCAGGCGCCCGGCTTTTCCATGTCCACAGACGCCAAGCTGATTGTCGCGCGCGCGCTGCAGGCGTTGAATGTCGATATTATCGAGGCTGGGTTTGCCGCGGCCTCGCCCGGCGACGCCGCCTCTATTCGAATTATCGCCGAAGAAATTGAAGGGCCTGCGATTTGTTCGCTGTCGCGGCTCAGTAAAGGGGATATCGAAGCCTCTGCGCGGGCATTGGAAGCCGCCAGAAAGAAACGCATACACACTTTTATCGGCACCAGCCCGCTGCATCGCGATGCGAAACTCAAAATGTCGAAGTCCGAGATTCTTCGCCAGATATCAGACGTCGTTTCCTTCGCACGGTCTGTTTGCGACGACATCGAATTTTCCGCTGAAGATGCGATCCGGACCGAACGGGACTATCTGGTTGAGGCGGTCGAAGCGGCGATTGAGGCCGGAGCTTCCACCATCAATATTCCCGACACGGTCGGCTACACGACGCCGGAAGAAATTCTGGATCTGTTTTTGTTTTTGAAGCGGACAGCGAAAGGCGCTGACAAAGTCACGTTCTCCGTGCATTGCCATGACGATCTCGGCATGGCGGTGGCGAATTCTCTGGCCGCAGTGCGCGGCGGCGCCCGCCAGATCGAATGCGCGATTAACGGGATTGGCGAGCGCGCCGGCAACTGTTCGACGGAAGAGGCGATTATGGCGCTGGCGACGCGCCGCGATTTCTTCGACATGACGACGCAGATCGACACCACAAAGATTTTCCCTGCAAGTCAGGCGCTGGCTCGCGTCACCCATAATCCAATACCGCGAAATAAAGCTATCGTCGGCCGGAACGCGTTTGCGCACGAGGCCGGCATTCACCAGCATGGCGTGCTGGCTGATAAACGCACCTATGAGATCATGGATGCAGAGAAGGTGGGCGTACCCTCCAACGCGCTGGTGCTTGGCAAGCATTCCGGCAAACATGCTGTCGCGGCGCGGGTGCAGGCGCTGGGCTTCAAGGTCTCCAAGGAGAAAATCGAAGACATTTTTCCCAATTTCAAAAGACTCGCGGACACCTGCAAGGAAGTGACGGACGCCGATCTTGTCCGGCTGGTGACCGGCAACGCCGCAGTCGATGGCCGCGCCGGACCATGGCGCATGCGCAAGACCGAACTGCATGTCAATTTTGAAGATGACACCCGGCCCCATGCGCGCATCACCATGGAACATGATAATGGAGAACGGCGCACCGTGACCCATGACGGAGAAGGCCCGATCGATGCGGCGTTCGCCGCCGTTTGCGCCATCGCAGACGTGCCGGGTCTTATCCATACGCTGGATTTGCACCACATTGCCGCAGAAGGCGTCGTGCGGGCGGAAGCGATCGTCGATGTCGGCGGCAAGCATTATTCCGGCAAGGCGCAGGAAGTCGATATTGCCGATGCTGCAGTTGCGGCTTTCGTCGCGGCGATCAATCAGGCAGCGGCGATCCGTTCGGGCGCCGTGTCGTTTCCCAAAGAGGCGGCTGCATCATGACAATTTCAGTACCGCCGCCGAAATCGCTTTTTGACAAGCTGTGGGAGCGCCATGTTGTCGTTGACGAAACCCCGGACTCACCGGCGGTCTTGTATATCGACTTGCATCTCGTCCATGAAGTGACGTCTCCGCAGGCATTCTCGGTGCTCAATGCGCGCGGCGTCAAAGTCCGCCGTCCGGATCTGACTATCGCGACACTTGATCACTCGACGCCGACATTGCCGGCAAATGCGAATGGCGAGCTTCCCTATGCGACGGCTGAGGCAAAGCATCAGGTCGAGACGTTGATCGAAAACTGCTCGGCGCACGGGATTGAACTGCTCGGCCTCGACGACCCGCGCCGCGGCATTGTCCATGTGATCGGGCCTGAGTTAGGCCTCACCCAGCCGGGAAAAACCATTGTCTGCGGCGACAGTCATACCTCCACCCATGGCGCCTTTGGCGCACTCGCCTTCGGCATTGGCACAACCGAAGTCGGCCATGTGCTGGCGACGCAATGCGTGCTTCAGCGCAAGCCCAAGTCCATGCGCGTCACTTTCAATGGCGCATTGCCCCGGGGCGTCGGCGCGAAGGATATGGCGCTGGCGATGATTGCGCAGATCGGCGCCGATGGCGGTCAGGGCTACGCCATCGAATTTGCTGGCGAAGCGGTCCGCAATCTTTCCATGGAAGGGCGAATGACGCTCTGTAACATGTCGATTGAGGCTGGCGCGCGCTCCGGCATGGTCGCGCCTGATGAAACGACGTTTACCTGGCTCAATGGCCGTGATCACGTCCCGCAGGGACTGGCGTGGAATGAAGCCTTGGCGGAATGGAGCGAGTTGCGAACGGAACTCGGCGCGCATTTCGACAAGGAAGCGACTATCGACGCAACATCAATCCGGCCGATGATCACTTATGGCGTGTCGCCAGACGCGGCCGCGGGGGTTGATGCGCTGGCGCCGGCGCCGCAAACGGATGCGGAGCATCATGCTGCCGATTATATGAAGTTCGCGGCGAACCGTCCGTTTTCTGAAGCTGCGGTCAATCGCGTCTTTATCGGAAGTTGCACCAACTCACGGCTATCGGATTTGCGCGAGGCCGCAGATGTGATGCGCGGCCGAAAAGTCAGCAAAGGGGTTGTCGCGCTGGTGGTGCCGGGATCGGAAGCGGTCAAGCGCGCAGCGGAAGCGGAAAAACTGGATGAGGTTTTTTTGGCCGCGGGCGCGCAATGGCGCGAACCCGGCTGCTCCATGTGCATCGCCATGAATGGCGATTCCGGCGCCCCGGGAGAGCTTGTGGTTTCAACGTCCAACCGCAACTTCATCGGCCGCCAGGGAAAGGGCGTGCGCACCGTGCTGGCCAGCCCGGCGACAGCGGCCGCATCGGCCATAGAAGGCCGGATAGCTGACCCGCGACCTTATCTCCTGCCCATAAAGGAGAGCGCATAATGTCGTTTGACCCGATCAAGACGCTGACTTCGCGCACTCTTGTGCTGGCGCAGGAAAATATCGACACCGACCAGATTATTCCGGCGCGTTTCTTGACGACAACGTCAAAGGAAGGCCTCGGAAAGTCTGTTTTTTACGACTGGCGCTATGACGAAGATGGCCGGCCGCGCAATTCTTCTGTTTTCAACGGCGTCGATTCCGATACGCACCAGATTTTGGTGGCGGGCTCGAATTTCGGTTGCGGCTCGTCGCGCGAACATGCGCCCTGGGCGCTTGCGGGGTTTGGGTTCCGGGCGGTGATCAGTTCCGACATTGCCGATATTTTCAAAAGCAATGCGCTGAAGAACGGTTTGTTGCCCATCGAAGTGGATGATGAGACCCATAAGGCGCTGCTGGCGTCGCCGGGGACGGAGGTCACAATCGACCTTGAAACAAATACGGTTGCTTTTAGCGAGAGCAGGGCGGCGTCATTTGTCATGGAACCGTTCGCGCGGCGCTGCCTGTTGGATGGCGTCGATCCGCTCGGTCATTTGATCAACCAGCTTCCTGCTATTGAGGCTTTTGAAAGAGCTCGCTGATGCCTGCAAAGATTGCATTTCTTCCCGGCGACGGCGTCGGACCCGAGGTTGCCGCCGCCGCCCGGCGCGTACTGGAAGCCGTTGCAAATCAACATTCCATAGTGCTGGAGTTTCAGGACTGCTTTTTCGGCGGCGCCGCGATTGACGCGTGCGGCGATCCGTTTCCGGAAGAGACGAAAGCCGCCTGTCTTGGCGCTGACGCCATTTTCCTTGGCGCCATTGGCGGACCGAAATGGGATAACGCTAAGCGCCGCCCGGAAGCGGGGCTTCTGGAAATGCGCAAGGCGCTGGGCGTTTACGCCAACCTTCGCCCGGTGAGCGTCGCCGCAGGGATGGAATATCTTTCACCGTTGCGGCCTGAACGCGCCGCTGGCGTTGACATGCTGATTGTTCGCGAACTGACGGGCGGCATGTATTTCGGCGCTCGTGAAGAAGGAGATATGCGCGCAACCGATCAATGCCTTTACACGAAGGATGAAGTGACGCGCGTGGCGCGCATCGCCTTTGAAGCTGCGAGATCCCGCAACAGTCGTGTCGCATCGGTTGATAAGGCGAATGTTCTCGCGACCAGCCGGTTATGGCGGGCGGCGGTGAACGAGTTGCATGCCTCCGAGTACCCGGATGTCGATCTCACGCATGTTCTCGTGGACGCCATGGCCATGAAGCTGATCCAGCAGCCGGCGGCCTTTGATGTCATCCTGACGGAAAATCTCTTTGGCGATATTCTGAGCGATGAAGCGTCGGTGCTTTCAGGCTCGATCGGTCTTGCGCCCTCCGCGTCGCTCGGCGACGGAACGCGCGGCCTCTATGAGCCGATCCACGGATCGGCGCCGGATATTGCCGGGCAGGGCAAGGCCAATCCCGTTGGCGCAATCTTAAGCGCGGCGATGTTGCTCCGTCACAGCCTGAATGAGAGCGCTGCGGCCGATGCGATTGAAACAGCGGTTTCCGCCGCGCTCGCGGCCGGCCGCGGCACGAGTGATATCGGCGGCAAAGACCATACGGCGTCTTTTACGGATGCCGTTGTTGAATTGCTGGGCTGAATTCTTCCCCCGCTTGCGGGGAAAGTGGCCCGAAGGGCCGATGGGGGTGACCCCCTCCGTTCGCTTCGCGAACACCTCCCCCGCAAGCGGGGGAGGAGAAGTATCACTCCATAATATCTTCGTTCCACAGTTCCGGCTTTTCGCGGATAAAGCGCGCCATCAATTCCAGCGACGCCGGATGCGCGGCGTCTATGACATCCACGCCGCGTTCGCGCAGGAAGTTTTCATTGCCGCCAAAATTTTTTGTGTCGTTGACGACGACGCGCGGAATCTTGAACTGGACGATGGTTCCCGAACACATCATGCAGGGCGAGAGCGAGGTATAAAGCGTCAGATCGCGATAGGATTTTTGCCGCCCGGCCTTGCGCAGGCAGTCCATTTCTCCGTGGGCAATGGGATCGCCTTGCTGGACCCGCTGATTGTGACCGGCGGCGATCAACTCGCTCCCGCGCGCCAGCACCGACCCGATCGGCAGTCCGCCCGCATCGTAGCTCTTTTTCGCTTCGAGAAAGGCCCGTTCAATAAAACCGTGGTCCCACTCATTCAGCATGGCGCAGCCTCCTCATGGACAAGGTGTCATTGTTGATTGATAAAGGCGGCAATGGAAACAGACAACAGAGGCGGCATGTCCAAGACCCTCACCATCGTCAGCCATCCCCTGATCCAGCACAAGCTGACGATCCTGCGCGACAAGCACACGCCAACGGCGCAGTTCCGGCAGGTTTTGCGGGAGATTGCGTTTGTGCTCGGCTGTGAGGCGACGAAGGATCTGGCGCTGGGCGAAAAGAAAATTGAAACGCCGCTGGAGCGGCTGAGCGCGCCCTATCTTGAGGGCAAGAAACTTTGTTTCGTGTCGATCCTGCGCGCCGGCAATGGGCTGTTGGACGGTCTGCTTGATCTTATCCCCTCGGCCCGGGTCGGTCATGTGGGCATGTATCGCGACCATGAAACACTCCAGGCGCACCGCTATTATTTCAAAACGCCGGACAAGCTGGGCGAACGGTTGGTAATCATGGTGGATCCGATGTTGGCGACCGGCAACACCGCCATCGCCGCCGCCGAAGAACTGAAAGAGGCGGGCGCGCGCGATCTGAAATTCCTGTGTCTGGTTGCGGCGCCGGAAGGGGTCGAGAAATTCTCCGCCGCGCATCCCGATATTCCGATCATCACCGCCGCGCTTGATCGCGAACTGAATGATGTCGGTTACATCCTGCCGGGGCTCGGCGACGCAGGCGACCGGATTTACGGAACCAAGGGTTAATTCGTCAGCGGCGCATCTTGCATTTCGTGCGAGATGCCCTGCAGCTCTTTCGGAATGTAATTCTCATCATGCTTGGCGAGGATTGTCTCGGCGACGAAGACTCCATCGGCGTTAAACGCGCCCTGGGCGATGACGCCCTGACCTTCGCGAAACAGATCGGGCAGGATGCCGGCATAGGAAACCGGTAGAGTGGCCCCGCCATCGGTGACGCGAAACTGAATCTCGAGCCCGTCGCCATGGTTGAGGCTGCCGGTTTCAACAAGGCCGCCGAGGCGAATGCGGGTCTCCGGCGCGATCTGCGCTTCCTGCGCTTCGCTTGGCGTGTAGAAATAGGAAATGTTGCGTTCGAGCGCGCTGAACACCAGCCACGCGGCCCCGGCGAGCAGAACGCCGCCCGTTGCGATCAGGCCCAGACGCCGGTTGCGATGGAGTGGTTTCATGGCCGCTATTTAGCCCGGCTTTGGAGCGCCGACAAATGCCATAGCGCTGGGCCGATTGTCGCGCAGGGCCGGTATGCCGGCGAACGCCTATCCAAGCGCGGGCGAATTGCTCTAAACAGCGGAACTTATGGAGCAATACCGGCGCGCCATCAGTTTCCGAGCCGACAATGCCGGGTGCGACCGCGCCGGGGCGGCGATTGTGCGCGGCGTCAGTTTTGAGTTGGCGCCCGGGAACGGCCTGCAGCTTTTCGGTCCGAACGGATCGGGCAAGTCGAGCCTGTTGTCCATGTTCGCAGGGCTGATCCGTCCGGCGGATGGGCGGGTGAGCTGGCGTTGCGACGGCCGGGAGTTCGCGGCGCCGGTGGAAGACAGCATTGTCTTTGTGGGGCATGAAGCCGCCATCAAGCCCGCTTTGAGCGCTTCGGAAAACCTGTCGTTCTGGGCGCGGTCATATGGCGCCGCCAATACGGAGCATGCGCTTGAGCGTTTGGGCGCCGCTTCTTTCATGCAGTTGCGGGCAGGCAAACTGTCCGCCGGTCAGCGCCGCCGGGTCGATCTTGCCCGGCTCGCCGCCGCCCAGCGCGAGGTGTGGCTATTGGATGAGCCGACTGCGGCGCTCGATAAGGACGGCGTTCATATCGTCCGTACATTGATCAATGAGCATCTGGCGCGCGGCGGAATCGCGATTGTTGCGACCCATGACGATCTCGGCGCCGGGTTCCAGCGGCTGGAGCTGGCCCGATGACGCTCAGCCTGTTGAGACGCGACATCGCCATCGCCTTCCGTTCCGGCGGCGGATGGTTTTACGCCGTGTTTTTCTTTGCCGTCTTTACGGCGCTCGCGGCCATTGCATTCGGGCCAGCCTTGTCTGCTCTGGCGACTGCGGCCCCGGCGGCGATCTGGCTGGCGGCGGCGCTGGCGGTGCAGTTTGCCGCCGCGGACCTGTTTGAAAGCGATGTGCAGGATGGTTCCTTGCGAGTACTCGCCGCTGAACGCGTGAGCCTCTTTCCCTACTGGCTGGCAAAGGCGGTTCTGCTGGCGCTGACGGCGGCGGCGCCTTTGATCGCGACAGCGCCGCTTTTTCTCACCATGCTGGGCGTGCCGTTTACGGACGGGATTTCTGTTTCAGCAATCATGCTCACCGGCGCACCGGCGTTGATCTGCATCGCAGTGCTAACCTCCGCATTGAGCACGGGGCTGCGCGCGGGCGGGCTGCTGGCGACCATTCTCGCAGCGCCGTTCGCAGCGCCGGTGCTGGTATTCGGGGTCAGCGCTGCAAGAGCGCTGCTTGAGGCTGGCGTTTTGATCTCGCCTGAACTCTTGATTTTAGGGGCGCTAAGCCTGTTTATGATGGCGGCGACCCCGGTATTCGCCATCGCCGCCTTGCGCGTCAGTCTTGAATAGAAAGCGATCACGGATTCATGTGGAGCCGGTTTTCCAACCCTGCAAAGTTTGAGGCGATGGCGCTCGCGATCGGGCCTTTTCTGTTCGGCGCCTTTGCGCTGTGCGCCGTGTTTGGTCTTTATACCGGGCTTTTCAATTCGCCCGCGGATTACCAGCAGGGCGATTCCGTCCGGATCATGTATGTGCATGTGCCGGCCGCATGGATGGCGCTGGCGTCTTACACATTCATTGCCCTGATGAGTCTGGTCGCCTTTGTGTGGCGTCATTCGCTCGCCGATATTGCAGCGCGTTCGGCGGCGCTTCCCGGCGCTGTGTTCACGGCGCTGGCGCTGTTTACTGGCGCGGTCTGGGGCAAGCCAACCTGGGGCGCCTGGTGGGTGTGGGATGCGCGCCTGACCTCGATGCTGATCCTGCTATTTATCTATTTCGGCTACATGGCGGTGTGGCAGGCCGTGCCGGAAACTGCGCGGGCTGCACGCTTCGCCCGCATTCTGGCGTTGATCGGGTTTATCAACATTCCGATCATCAAATTCTCCGTCGACTGGTGGAACTCGTTGCATCAGCCCGCGAGCATTCTCCGCGCCGATGGTCCGACGATTGATCCCAGCATGCTGACGCCGCTGTTCGCGATGATCATCGCCTACACAGCACTGTTTGGCTGGCTGGTGCTGGTCGGCATGCGCACGATGTTATCGCTTCAGCGCGTTGAGGCGAGAGCGGCGCGAAGCCCTAGCCGTCCGGCCGAAGTTGCCGCGGCGGTCTCAGAGGAGGGCGCATGATGGATTACGGCCCGCACACGCCGTTTGTTCTCACAGCCTACGCCGTTTCAATCGCAGCGATTGCCGGTCTGATCTTGTGGCGCATCGCCGCCTACAGGAAGGCGGCTGCGGCGGAAAAGAGCAGGCAGCCTTAGCGCGCAGCTTTCGCTTCCTCGATCTTGGCGGCAATCGTCTCGGGATCGAAGCCCGACACCACGTCAATATAAGACCCGTCCAGCGATGCGATGATGAAAGCGGGCGTGCCGTCGATGCCCATTTGCGCGGCCAGCTGGTGATTTGTTTCGATCATGTTCGGAATGGCGCCAGACTCGATGGCGGCGTTCATTTTCGCAACATCAAGCCCGTGTTTGCGGGCCAGCGCGTCGACGCGGTCCTTGGTCAGGACGCCGGATGATTCCAGCATGTCGAAATGCATATCGAGAAATTTCCCGTCTTCACGGGCGGCGAGCGCCATTTCGGCAGCGTAGCCGGATTCTTCCTTGAGGATTGGCAGCTCGCGGAAAACGACTTTCACAGCAGCGTCTTTCTCGACCATCTCTTTGACAAGACCGGCCGCGCGTTTGCAGTAGCCGCAATGATAATCATAGAGTTCGATCACTGCGACCTTCGCCGCTGAAGGATTCTTGCCCGCGATAAAACTGGTGCTCGGGTCGAGCAGCATGGGCAGGCTGGCGGCGGCTTCAGTTTTGGCGCGATCGATCTCCGCCATACGCTGTTTGACGCTATAGGCGTTGACGGCTTCGATGATGACTTCAGGATTCTCCATCAGGTAAGCCCGCACCAGCATGCCGATCTCGTCTTCCTGCAGATCGGAAAAAGAGGTTTTGGGTTTTTCGACAGGGGCGGTTGAAACGGCTTGCTCGCCATCCGGTTGTGCATTTGAGTAGCTGACGGCCAGCGCGCCAAGCGCGAGCGCTCCGGCGAGGGCGGCGCCAGTGGCGATCTTGTGTTGCGGCATGCTCTCAATACTCCTTGCTGCAGCGCCATCCCCTGGCGCGCTTTTGTTTATGACTGTCGGATTACTGTGCGCCGCCGTCAATAATAATCGGGTCGGGCACGTCGGGCGTTTTCTTTTCCTGTGGCGCAGGCGGTTCCGGCCGGGTTTCGGGAATCGCCGATGGCAGCGGCGGCGCGCCTTCTGCAGGCTGCGTCGCCAGAATAATGTCCATGGCCTTGCGCCATTCCGCGGTGCCGCGCTGAAGGCCGGGCAGGGCGCGCCGGGCGAAACTGTTGGCGTCCGGCATGGCGCCGCTATGGAAGCGGGACTCGGCTGTTGCGAGATTGGCTTTCGCGGTTTCGCCTTGCTCGGAATATGCGCGTGCAAGTTCATACCAGGCAAACGTGTTGTCCGGTTCGAGGAGGGTGGCGCGTTTCAGTTCGCCTTCCGCTTCCTTGATCAGCGCCGGTTCGCCGCTGGAGAGCAGCGACCGCGCGAGCGCAATGCGCATCAGGGCGTTGTTGGGAAGCAGTTCGACCGAACGCCTGTTCGGCTCGATGCTCTCTGACGTCTGACCGTATTCAAAAAGGATCTGTCCCTCCAGTTCATGGAAATAGGGATAGTCCGGATGCGCTTCGGTCAGGCTGCGAATTTCTTTCAGTGCCCGGTCAATCTCGGAGTTGCGGTAGAACGCGACGGCGCGCGCATATCGTGCGGGGTCCGACTGGTCAGACAACGGATAATCGCGCAACGTTTCATGCGGCGTATGGAGGAAGCCCTTGATCTTCGCCTGGATCAGCCGGAGGCGGCGGATCTCTTCCGGACTGTCCTGCTTTTCAAAATGGGGAGACGCCATCGCTCTTTGCTGCAGCGCTGAAAACCGCTCATTGGCGAGCGGGTGGGACTGCAGATATGGGTTTGCGCGCTGGCCGGTGATGATCTGGTAGTTGCGCATCCGGCTCCAGATTTCCATGGCGCCTTTGGTCGAATGTCCGATGCGGTCGAGATAGGTAATCGAAGACTGGTCGGCGGTGGCTTCCTGACTGCGGCTGTAAACGAGAAAGTCCGCCATGGCGACATTCTGACCAAGGCCCAGCAGCCCCATGCCGGCTTCCGGCGCCCCGGCGGCGATCGCGCCAGCGGCGAGCAGCAGCCCGAGGATCATTGGGCGGCTTGCATTCGCCATGGCTTCGGCAGTGCGCGCAGAATGGTTCCCGGCAAGGTGGCCGGCTTCGTGCGCGATCACGCCCTCAACCTCGTTCGGCGTTTTGGCGAAGGTGAACAGGCCGGTGTTGACGCCCATATACCGCCCGCCCGCGAAAGCGTTGAAGGTCGGGTCGTTGACGATCAGGATCTTGATGGAATTGGGATTGAGGCCGGCGGCCGAAAAAATCGGTCTTGAATAATCGTCGAGAAAGGATTCGATTTCAGCATCGCGCAGGATCGAAATACTCTGCGCGCTGGCGCTGATCGGCGCCGCCGCTGTCGCAAGCGCCGCCGCCACAACGATTAACTTCTTTATCCGCTGCGCTAACCTGCCGGAACTCATGCCAATACCCTTCGTCCCCCCAATTCGGATGCGCCCCTGAACATAGACGCCCATTGCGGCGATTTCGAGATGCGGCGCCCGAAGGCGCCGCAAATGTGAGGCCGTATCCAGGCTAAATGGCCTGCTCAGGCGTTGCTGTTCCGGCTCCACCAGCCCTTTTTGCGGGGCTTATCGACCACCGGCTGCGGCGCATCGGCGGGATCTTCCACGTCCTGAACGGGACCGGATTTTTCACCGCCCTGATCGGCGTGCGTCTCCGTGTGGTCCGGCCGATCAGCGGTCTCGTGGTTTACGGCGCCATTGCCATTATGAGCTTGTTCCGGTTGCGGCGCTGGGCGCTCGGAGTCAGAGATTGCAGGCTGTTCGGATGCATCCGGTTGTGCGCTCGAAGTTTCCTCGGACGCCTGTCCTGTTGCATCTTTCGCCTGCTGATCATCGGAGCCATCTTCGCGATTACGGCGATTGCGGCGGCCGCCTCTGCGTCCGCGGCGCCGGCGTTTGCGGGCCTGCTCGTCTTCGGAATCATCGGCGCGACTTTCGCCGCCGGCGCTTTGTTCCTTCGCCGGACGGTCGTCGCCGTCGCCGGCATCTTCCTCACCAGATGATGCACGCGCTTCGCTGTCCGCAGGCTGATCGGACTGGCCGCGCGGGCCATCCTTGCGGCGCCGGCGGCGGCGGCGCTTTTTGCGATCGCCGCCATCGCGCGCTTCGGCGTCCCCTTCGTCGGCGGTTTCGATTGGCTCAGGCGCCTCTTCGAGATCGACCAGCTCGGTCTGGTCCGCGCGAATAATCTGCGCAGCATCCGTCCGCTCTCTTGGAACGCCCGATTTCTCCAGCGCATAATCGTCGCCAGTGCGGTCGGTGTCCGGTATGAGCTGGATGGTGACTCCGTTGGAATCTTCAATGCGTTTCAGCCAGTCGCGATGATGGTTAAGCACATAGACAGTGACGTCTAGCGAGGCGTGTACGGACAGGACGCCAACCTTGCCGGAAACGGCTTCGCCTTCCACAGCGCGGAGAATCCGCAGCGCCGCCATTTCAGCCGAGCGGATGACGCCCGCACCGAGACAGGTCGGGCAGGCTTGGGTCGTGCCGTCGACAATGCCCGAGCGTCGGCGCTGGCGCGACATTTCCAGAAGGCCGAAATTGGAGATACGGCCAAGCTGGATCCGCGCGCGGTCATGCTTGATGGCGTCTTTCAACGCCTTTTCAACCTTGCGGTTGTTCTTCATCTCTTCCATGTCGATGAAGTCGAGCACGATCAGGCCGGCAAGGTCGCGCAAGCGGAACTGGCGCGCAGCTTCATGAGCCGCTTCAATGTTGGTCTTGAGCGCGGTCTGCTCGATGTTGCGCTCGCGGGTGGAGCGCCCAGAGTTTACGTCGATCGCAATCAGCGCTTCGGTCTGGTGGATAACGATGTACCCGCCGGATTTCAGCCGCACCGTCGGTTGATACATCCCGTCCAGTTGCGCCTCGACGCCATGCTTCAAAAAGATCGGCGCATTGCCTTTATAAGGCTGCACGAACTTCGCATGGCTCGGCATGAGCATTTTCATAAAGTCTTTGGCTTCGCGATAGCCCGCGTCGCCTTCGACCTGCACTTCGCCGATGTCTTTGTCGTAGAGATCGCGGATCGCTCGTTTGATCAGGCTCGCTTCCTCGTAAATGAGGCATGGCGCGATCGACTTGAGCGTCAGGCTGCGAATGTTTTCCCACAAACGCAGCAGGTAGTCATAGTCGCGCTTGATTTCGACTTTCGTGCGCTTGGCGCCGGCGGTGCGAATGATCAGCCCCATGCCCTGCGGCACGTCGAGACTGTCGACAACCCGGCGCAGGCGCTTGCGGTCGGTTGAGTGCGGAATCTTGCGGGAGATGCCGCCGCCGCGGGCTGTGTTCGGCATCAGCACGCAGTAACGGCCGGCGAGCGACATATAGGTGGTCAGCGCCGCGCCTTTGTTGCCGCGCTCTTCTTTCACCACCTGGATCAACAGAATCTGGCGGCGCTTGATGACTTCCTGAATCTTGTAGTTGCGAAGCAGGTTGGAGCGTTTGCGCTTGGCGTCCTTGTAGCGCTCAAACAGCATTTCGCGTTCTTTGCCGGTCGGGCGCTGGCGGGATGGCGCGAGGCCTTCCTCGTCATCCTCACCCTCATCATCGTTGTCGCTGTCCGCGTCTTCATCGGCGACAGAGGCGCTATCTTCTTCCGCTTCTGCGGCGAGCGTTTCGTCGCCGTCCTGGTCCTCGACGGCGTCGTCGTCCGTTGTTTCGGTCGAATCGCTGCCTTCATCATCGCCGGAATCGAGTTTGACCGGCGCGTCTTCATCTTCCTCGCCGTCCTGTTCTTCCTCGTCTTCGTCCTCGTCGTCCGCAGGATCGCCGCCGATCTCGTCTACCGGATCGTTATCATCCTCATCGCCGTTGGCGCTGTCAGAATCACCGCTCTCCTCGCTATCGTCGCTGGAATAGGGGCCCGCCTTGCGATCATCCTCGTCATCGTCATCGGACTCTGCGTCCTCAGGGGCGGCGGAAGCGGGTCGGCGGCTGGCGGCTTTGCGCTGACGCCTGCGGCGAGGCTTTACGTCCTCGTCGCCATGATCATGCACATGGCCTTCGTCGCCGTCATCATCCTCATCGTCGTGGTCGTCGTCGCCGCGCTGTGAAAGCTCAAGCTGCTCGGCGAGTTCGGCGACTTCCTGTTCGGCGGCCTGAAGGGCGCGGCGATCAGAGACGGGGATCTGGTAATAATCCGGATGAATTTCGCTGAAGGCGAGAAAGCCATGGCGATTGCCGCCATATTCAACGAAGGCCGCCTGTAGCGAGGGTTCGACGCGCGTTACGCGCGCCAGATAGATATTGCCTCTAAGCGGCTTGCGGGTGGCGGATTCGAAGTCGAAGTCTTCGACCTTGCCATTGTCGAGCAACGCCACGCGCACCTCTTCTGGGTGGGCCGCGTCGATCAGCATCTTTTTTGTCATTGTGTTGGGCTCCGCAATGCGCGGGCAGGCCCGGCGCATTGGCTGTGTTGGATCGCCGGAACAGGACCGCGCGCACAGCTCCGCGCGCCAGACAGGTCATCTGTCTTGCGGCGTCGGCTGTTATTTGGGCGGTCACTGTCATCAGCGAAAGCTGTTTTTCCTTGCCGGTTTTACCCGGCGGTTCTTTTTCGTTGGCGCTTGGCGCCATTTTTTGGCGCATCCGCGCCTGTACTGGTGGCGTTGTTGCGCCGGGTCTTTGCTCCCCGCGCCGCCGGAAAGTCCGGAATCGCGGGCCGGCGGGTGGAGCTGCCGGCATTAAGTTTCTGGAAAGGCTCGATTTTCTCGCCTCATCCCGAAAAATTCTCTGTGATGCGCGGGGTTTTGGTCTCCCTTTGCCCGTTTCCATAAATGGGCGTTTCGCGCCGTAACATCAACTGCCTGCGGTTTGGCTGATGGTGCAGCGGCGCGCAAGCAGAGATTGACCATGCATGAGTGCGGGGAAAAAGAAAACCCGTGGTTAACGCCGACTCAGTGTTGCATGCAAAAGAGCGGCAATGCTTAACGGGGCGTTAACGCTGGCGAATTCAATATGCCCAGCGTAATAAGCCAACACCCTGCCATGTCGGGGTTCGGGGCGCATTGTCGGATTGCTGCTGAGCGGCGCTAGGTCTGCGCCGCCCGGACGCGTATGGATGGGCAGGAATGGCCGGAGTTTGCAAGTTTAAACAATGGTTTACAGCGCCTTTGGCGGCGCTGACGATGGCCGCCCTTTGGCTGCCGGGCGCGGCGGGCGCATCCGAACTTTTGGATGTCAGATTCGGTCCTGGCGCTGATTCGACCCGAATCGTTTTCGACCTTCAGGGCGCGCCGGAATTTCAGGTATCGGGCGATGGCGAGGGGGCGGGGCGAATTTTCGTCCAGTTTGACGCCTTGGATGGCGCCTTGGCGGCCAAGGCAGGGAAAGGTCATGTCGCCGGCATAGATTTCACCCGTTCCGGCAAAAATGGCGCCCGCGCTGCGCTGACGCTGAAAAAAACCGCCAAAATCAAGGAAGTTTTCCTGCTTGAGCCCGGCGGCGGTGTCGCCAAGCACCGCCTCGTGGTCGATCTGGTGACGTCGGATAAAGCCGCGTTTCTCGCCAGCCTGCCGAGCCAGTATGGCGATCTGACCGCCGTGATCGAGCAGGTGACGAGCGATGCCGGGGCCGGCCAACAAGCGACGCCGCCGCAAACGGCCAGCGTCACCATTCCCGTCGCGCCAGCCCAGCAGGAAGATCAGGCGGCGCCGGCGGAAAGACATACAATTGTCATCGACGCCGGCCATGGCGGCCGCGATCCGGGATCGCAGGGCCAGCGCGGGACGCTCGAAAAAACGGTGACCATGGCCGCCGCGCTTGAGCTTGAGGAAATCTTAAAACGCAGCGGGCGGTACAATGTGGTGCTGACGCGCGAGTCCGATGACGATTCCCGCATTCTCCGGGATCAGCGCGATGAGCTGGCGCGGCGCGAAACGCTTGCGCGCGCGGCGCGAGCCGATCTCTTTATTTCGCTTCACGCTGACGCCATCGCCGAAAGCCAGGTGCGCGGCGCTTCGGTTTACACGCTGTCGGAAGCGGGGACTGCCCGCTCGGTCGATCTTGCAAAATCGCAGGGCAATTACACCGCGTATAATGTCAACCTGTCGGACTACGCAGACATCAAGAATATCCTGCTTGATAAAGCTCAGGATAAAACCATGACCCAGTCGTCGATGTTTGCCGAATTGCTGATCGAGAAATTGAGCGACAAGACGCCGATGCTGAACCGGTCGCATCGCCAGGGCGATCTGCGCGTGCTGCTGGCTGCGGATGTGCCGACAGTGCTGTTGGAAATGGCGTTTATTTCCAACGCAAAGGACGAGTCCAATCTGGTCTCGCCGGTCTGGCGCAAGCGGGCCATGGGCGCGGTGGCGGAATCGATCGACGCCTATTTCGATTCGAAAGGTCCCCAGCGCCAGGCGCGCCTCGCGCCGGCGGCCGGCAACTGATACGCAGCCCGCGCCTTTCGGCGTCCGCCAGTGCGCTTGCGGACGGTCTGGGGTAGCTAAATCTTACGAAAATAAGGGTTTTCAGCCGCTCTTGCGCCTCGCTGCCGTCCAAATTATGCGGTAGAAGACGAAAGTCCGGCGCGCCTTGGCGGTGGGGCGGGAAGGTTCAGAAAGGTCGCACCAGATCGACGTGATGGCGTGTATCGCCGTCATTGCGGGTGCGGCAGGAAACAAGCGTAAAGACGAATGACCGATCACAGAGACGACGAGCACGAAAAAAAGCCGGCGGCTGGCGATGAACGTCTGGTTTTCGGCGATGGCCCCATCGATGCGGATGACGACGATACGGATTTGTCCGCCGCGCCGCGCGATGAAGACGAGCCCATCGAAAACGACATGTTCGCCGCCAAGCGCGACCGCAGCGCTCAAGACGATGACGACGCGTTCTTTGACGATGCGCCCGAAGAGGAGCTCCGGCCGGCGCGCAAGGATTCTGGCGCGCGTGTTTATGACGATGAGCCGGAAGAAGTCATTCTCGGCGAAGAAGACGAAGTTGACTCAGCACTGGCTGAACCGCTGGCGGCGCCGAAACGGCGCGAAGCGCCAGCAGCCGCGCCAGTGTCCGGGTCGGGGCGTTCTGGGGACGGATGGATAAGCTCTATGTTCAAGTTTGTCGGCATGGCGTTTGCCGCCGGCGCCATCGGATTGATCGGCGTCGCCGGATTTGCGGCCTGGTATCTCAATGAGTTGAATAAAGACCTGCCGGCTTATGAGCAGCTCGCTGAGTACGCGCCGCCGGTGACCACCCGTGTGTATGGCGGCGACGGTTCTCTCGTTGCTGAGTTTGCCCGCGAACGGCGCCTTTTCGTACCGATTGAAGCGATCCCGGCTCATGTGAAACAGGCGTTCGTTTCCGCAGAGGATCAGTCTTTCTACGAACATTCCGGCATTGATTTTCGAGGGCTTGTGCGCGCGCAGCTTTCGAATATCGGCAATGTCCTGCAAGGGCGCCGCCTTGAAGGCGGATCAACCATCACGCAGCAGGTCGCGAAAAACTTTCTGCTGACCAGCGAGCAAAGGGTCGAACGCAAATTGCGGGAGATGCTGATTGCGCGGAAGATGGAGCGGACCTTCACCAAGGATCACATCCTTGAGCTCTATCTGAATGAAATTTATCTCGGCAACCGTTCCTATGGCGTCGCCGCCGCTGCATTGAATTATTTCGACAAGTCGCTTGGCGAACTGACGATAGCAGAAGCGTCTTATCTCGCCGCGATCACCAAGGGCCCGAGCAACTATCACCCCATAGACCATGAAGCGCGCGCGGTGGAACGACGCAATTATGTGATCGGACGCCTCGCAGCGGACGGACACATCACGCCGGAAGAGGCGGCGGAAGCCGAAGCTCAACCGCTTGGCGCTGTCATCGCCCCGCCGCTTGGCGCGCGCGACTGGACCATGGAATATTTTGCGGAAGAAGTCCGAAAGCAGATCGTCGAACTCTATGGTGTTGAAGCGCTCTATGATGGCGGTCTCGCCGTCAGGACGTCTGTCGATCCGCATCTGCAGGCGACGGCGGGCGAAGTGCTCCGCCGCTGGCTTGTCACCTATGATCAGCGTCACGGATGGCGCGGAGCGATCGACGCCATGGACGTTCCCGGCGAGTGGGCGGAGCCCTTCGGCGCGCGCGTTGATGAACTGAAGAACGCCAGAAAGCTTTCCGACGATATGGCGCCGTGGCGGCCGGCGCTTGTGCTGTCATCGAATGCTTCTGCGGCGGAGATCGGTTTCCCTGACGGGGAAAAGGCGATGATACCGCTCGATTTGCTGCGCTGGGCGCGGCCTTATGTTTCCGCAAACGATCTCGGTCCGGAAGTGACCTCTGTGTCTTCGGTGCTGAAAGCGGGGGACATTGTCTATGTAGAGAAATATGACCAGCCGACGCTGCCGAAACCAGAAGGCGCGCCGGAAGATGCGGCGGCGAAACCTACTCCGGAAAACGCCTATGCGCTGCGTCAGGCGCCGGCGGTGAATGGCGGCCTGATCGCCATCGATCCGCATACGGGTCGCGTGCTGGCCATGGTTGGCGGTTTCTCGTTCCAGATGTCTGAGTTCAACCGCGCCATTCAGGCCGAGCGTCAGCCGGGTTCGACCTTCAAACCCTTCGTTTATTCCGTCGCACTCGACAGCGGCTATACGCCGTCTTCGATCGTCCTGGATGCGCCGTTCGTCGCGCCAAGCCTCGATAGCTGGTACAAGCCCGGCAACTATATCGAAGGCCGCCATTACGGGCCGTCGACCTTGCGGCTGGGCATCGAGCAGTCTCGTAACACCATGACCGCGCGGTTGGCGCAGGATCTCGGCATTGGCCGGATCGTCGATTATGTGGCGCGGTTTAAACTTTCCGATAATCTGCCGAGAGAGCTGGCGATTTCGCTGGGCTCCGGTGAAACGACGCTGATGCGCATCACCGCCGCTTATTCGGTGTTCGTCAATGGCGGCAAAAGCGTCGAGCCGATGCTGATCGACCGCATTCAGGATCGCACCGGAAAAACGATTTACAAGCGCGATGAGCGCGAATGCACTGCATGCAATGCGGAGGTTTGGTCCGGCCAGAGCGAGCCGCAACTCGCGGACTTGCGGGAACAGGTGATGGACCCGCGCACCGCCTACCAGATTACGTCGATCCTTGAAGGCGTGGTCATCCGGGGCACGGCGGCGCGCACGGTTGGCGGCGCCACCGATAAACCGCTTGCGGGCAAGACCGGCACCACCAACGATTACAAGGATGCATGGTTTGTCGGCTTTTCGCCAGATGTTGCAGCGGGCGTTTATGTCGGGTTCGACATGCCGCAAACACTGGGGCAGGGCGAAGCGGGCGGCACGGTTGCTGCGCCGGTTTTCGCCGACTTTATGAATGAAGCGCTGAAAGATCGCGCCGGAATTCCGTTCCGCGTGCCTTCAGGGGTTCGGCTCGTTCGCGTCAATGCGCGCACGGGCAAGCCGGCCGGGGCCGGCGACACCAATGTCATTCTCGAAGCGTTCAAGGCTGAAGACGATCCGAACGCCAGCCGCGTTCTTGATGATGATTATACGCTCGATCCGCTCAGCGCGGCGCCAGCGAGTGAAGACAACGAAGAGAACATCAACGGTCTTTACTAACGGCCCGGTGCTTATCATATAGGCAGATCGAGGCGCGTCGCCGTCCCGAGTGCAAAAATAAACAAGGCGGGAGCTTAAAATGCGCGCGGAAATTGAAGCGCTCACCTCTGAAATCAAGCAGTCGCTGGAACTGCTGAGGAGGCGTCTTTGACTGGGACAAATCCGAAAAAGAACTCGCTGAGCTGAACGCCAGAGCCGAAGACCCGCAGCTTTGGGACAAGCCTGAGGAAGCGCAGGCGCTGATGCAGAAACGCATGGCGCTCGAGACCCAGATGAATGCGGTCAGCGCCATGCAATCGGAACTCGACGATCTGACCGGCCTCGCCGAAATGGCGTGGGAGGAAGACGACGATGCGAGCCTCGACGAAGCGCAGGCGATGTTCGCTGCCTTACGTGACCGCGCCGGCAAGGCGGAAATCGAGGCCCTGTTGTCGGGCGAAGCGGACGGCAATGATTGTTTCGTTGAAATCCACCCCGGCGCCGGCGGCACAGAGTCAAACGACTGGGCGTCGATGTTGCTGCGCATGTATGTGCGCTGGGCGGGAAAGTCCGGTTACAAAGTCGATGTGATCGAACAACAGCCCGGTGAAGAAGCAGGGATCAAATCAGCGACGATCCAGGTCAAAGGGCATAACGCCTATGGCTGGCTGAAGACCGAATCCGGCGTGCATCGCCTGGTGCGGATTTCGCCCTATGACTCAAATGCGCGGCGGCATACCTCGTTTGCCTCCGTGTGGGTGTTTCCCGTGGTCGACGACAGGATCGACATCGAGATCAATGAAAGCGATTGCCGCGTCGATACGTTCCGCGCATCCGGCGCTGGCGGCCAGCATGTGAACACGACCGACAGCGCGGTGCGCATCACCCACAATCCCACCGGCATCGTCGTGCAGTGTCAGAACGAACGCTCTCAGCACAAGAACCGCGCAACCGCATGGAACATGTTGCGCGCGCGTCTATACGAGCTTGAACTGCAAAAGCGGGAAGAGGCGGCTGCGGCGACCGCAGCGTCCAAGACCGATATCGGTTGGGGCCATCAGATCCGCTCTTACGTTTTGCAGCCCTATCAGCTGGTCAAGGATACGCGCACGGCGGTGGAGCACACAGATCCCGACGCGGTGCTTGACGGCGATATTGACGGCTTTATGAGCGCAGCTCTGGCGCAGCGCGTTGGCGGCGCCGATCAATAACCGCATCGGCGGGCCGGATTTGTCGATTTTGACGCTGGTGCGCCGCAGCAAAACAGCTGTTTCACTCCCGGAACGGTCTTTGCGCGTGCTCCAATTCTTAACAATCGGTTAAAATCGTGATAAATATTAACGACGATTTCCGTTGACGGAAACCCGTTTTTGACGTTCGATACTCCTTGTAGGTACTAATACATTCTTTGTACCGACAATCTCCGGGTGCAACGCAAATGGGAGAAATATTACAGACGCAAATCTGAATACGGATCATGAATCCCGGACCACGCAACAGAACACACTCAGCAACATGCAAGTCTGGTTAGCTGGCTAGGGATAAATGAAAAGGGCGCGCCCGCAGCACAGCGGACGCGCCTTTTCTTGTTTGCGGCAACCTATTTCCGGTAGTTGAGCGGCGGATCGCGATCTCCCAACAGGGAGGTATATTTGTAATTGTCGCCCCGCGCCTCATCGAATTCTATGCGCGCCTGTTCCCGTAATTCAGGGTTTTCATAAAGTTCGATGGCGGCAAGCGTCATGGCTTTTGCGGCGACTTGCGCTCCCTTAAATCCGATCGACATGCCGCTTGCGGCGACCGCCTGCCATGAATGCGCGGACGTTCCCGGCGCCCATGTCGCGGTTCTGACGCCAACCGTCGGCGTGGCGTAGGAAACATCGCCGACATCGGTGGAGCCATATCCTAAGGAACGGGAATAAGGCTGAATTTCAGCCGCGCTTTCGAGCGAATTGTCGGGATCGTCGAAACTCTCTCGGATTTCCTCCGCGAATTTTGTTTCCGCAGCGTTGTATTGAACGCCGCCGACCTCGCGCAGTTTATCGTCCATCATTTTCGCCAGCGTTTCATTCACCAGCAGCGGGTTGTTGCCGTGAATAACTTCCCATTCGACCTTGGTGCCGGTGCCGAGCGCCGCGCCGCGCGCTGCGTCTTCAACCCGCGCCCAGATATCCTCCACGCCTTTCGCGGAAGGATGGCGAACATAATAAAACACTTCGGCGAAATCAGGCACCACATTCGGCGCCGAACCGCCTTCGGTGATGACGTAGTGAATGCGTGAATCCTGCGGCACATGCTCGCGCATCATGTTGATCATCATGTTGAACGCTTCGACGCCATCGAGCGCTGACCGCGCGCGGTGCGGCGCCCCGGCGGCATGTGCCGATACGCCCTTAAACCGGAATTTGGCCGAGCGGTTGGCGAGGCTGGTGCGCGCGGCGGCTGAGTTTTCGTCATCGGCATGCCAGTGCAAGGCGATATCGACATCGTCGAACAATCCTGCGCGCACCATATAGACCTTGCCACTGCCGCCTTCTTCGGC
>Ga0209024_1000178_pt1 | contig 128553 bp, 114 predicted proteins | sample AutmiccommunBRH5_FD_187380 | JGI IMG/M metagenome (GOLD analysis project Ga0209024, IMG submission 187380) | Deep subsurface microbial communities from Mt. Terri, Switzerland - Autotrophic microbial communities BRH/5 (SPAdes) (version 2) | ecosystem: Environmental > Aquatic > Deep subsurface >...
CGGGATTTTCAAATAACAGCCACTAAGGGGTAGCTATGCCAACGATTCACGTAACCGGCCGCGACGGCGAGGAAAAAGCGGTTTCCGTCGACAGCGGAATCAGCGTCATGGAAGCGATTCGCGACAATGGCTTTGACGAACTGCTGGCCCTGTGCGGCGGCTGCTGCTCCTGCGCCACCTGCCATGTCCATGTCGACGCCGACTGGAAAGCCAAATTGCCGGAAATGAGCGAAGACGAGGATGACCTGCTCGAAAGCAGCGACCACCGCGACGAATATTCCCGGCTCAGCTGCCAGATAGAAGTCTCGGATGAACTCGACGGCCTGAAGGTCCGGATCGCCGAAGAAGACTGAATTTTCTGTTTGTGCCCCCCGGCGAGTAGAAATTGAACTCGCACAAGGCCACAAAGGCTGAAAGAAACGGCTTGGCGACCGCAGCCTCCGCAAGGGGTGAGTCAGGGCGTCTGGCGCGCTCCAGGGCCTGTCCGGGATCTTGCTGTTATTTCGCCAGTTTGATGATCGCCCGCGGACTGCCGTCCGGACCGCTGGTGCCATCAACCTGCCAGCGCAGGGTTTTCGTCGAATCGCTGATCGCCAGACCGTCTTCGGTATTGTTGGCCAGCACCTCGCCGTCGGTCACGATCGTGAAAATGCCGTCAATCGGCTGCATCTTCGGTTGATCCGAGGCGCCCTTCAGCGGCAGATTGCCCATCGCGCCGGCCAGTCCGCCCGGTCCCGCCATGGCGGGGGTCAGCACTTCCAGTTCGCCGCCATTGCGCCGGATGACCTGGACGAACGGAAATTGCATGGTCGATCCCGGTATCGTCGGAAAGGCGAACATCTGGTCGAAACGGCCGCTGACCGCATATTCGACCTCGAACAGGTTGTCGCCCATATATTCGACCCGGTTCCAGCCGTCATATTTCGCAAGCTGTGCGGCGAATTTCTTCAGGCCTTCGTCGTCGCCCGGCACCGCGCCGCCGAATATCGACCGCACTGCCGCATCTTTCTGGTCTTTTTCATCCGGCGGACTGGTGTCGCTGGCTTCGGCTTCCGCCCGCTCCGCTGCCTTGCCATCGTCGGCCAGCTGCATCTGGCCCCGATAGGTAAAGGTGTAGGTCCCGTCGTTCATCAGCCGCAATTGCGATTCAAATTTTCCCGGGATCAGCAGGCAGCCGGCCAGCAGCAAGGGCGCGACCATGGCCAGCACCCATTTGCAATATGTTTCCACGGCTATTCCCCCCTTTTTCTGGTATACTCCGCATATAGGGCAATGGCAGCCGCATTGGAAACATTCAGGCTTTCCATCCTGCTGCTCATCGGCAGACGCGCCAGGGTGTCGCAATGCGCCGCGACATTCTGCCGCAGCCCTTCGCCTTCCGCGCCCATGACCAGCGCCAGCTTGCCCGTGCCCATCGCGCTTTCCAGCTCGTCAGCCGCGTCGCCGTCCAGTCCGATGCGCCAGTAGCCGGCCTCGGCAATTTCATCGAGCGCGCGCGACAGGTTGACCACCCGGATCCACGGCACGATTTCCAGCGCCCCCGACGCCGACTTGGCCAGCACACCGGATTCCGGCGGGGCATGGCGGTCCTGGGTGATGATGGCGGCGGCGTCAAAGGCGGCGGCGGACCGCAATATCGCGCCGACATTATGCGGGTCGGTGACCTGGTCGAGGAGCAGCAGCGGCCGGTCGCTTCCCGCGTCGAGAATTTCTCCCAGCCAGCGGTCGGGCAGGGGCTCGACATCCGCGACCATCCCCTGGTGCGGGGCGTCGCGCGGAATGACCCGGCCGAGATCGGCGACATCGCAGATCACGACCGCGATATCCGAGGGAATTTCGATCGTCGCCAGCGCCTCGCGGGTGATCGATATTTTCTTGATCACCCGTTCGGGATTGTCGAGCGCCGCCTCGATCGCGTGGCGTCCCCAGAATTTGAGACCGCCGCCGGTTTTCTTGATGGATTTGTTCTTGCGTGCCATTCCCCCCCTGTAGCCGCTAAGCCATCGGCGGACAGCCCCTTTTTTCAATCAATTTGCAAGGCCGGCATTGACAGTTTGCGCTGCCTTCGTCATTGAGCCGCTCTTGTCGCCCCTGGGCGGCCTTGGATGCCCGGATGGACAGGTGGCCGAGTGGTTAAAGGCAGCAGACTGTAAATCTGCCCGCGTAAGCGTACATAGGTTCGAATCCTATCCTGTCCACCATTTCCCTCTAGGGGCCGCAGAAAACCAACAAACCACTGATTTTCCTTAACATATCCTCTTGCTGAGGGTACGCAAAAGGGCACAAAGTCTGTGGGAATTATTGTGAAATTTATTCAAAAAAACTCCGGCAATGGCCTCTTAGAGTACCGCCGCTCCTTTCCGGCAGCGTTGCGTAGTTCGATCTCTGGAAGTCCTAGCCAACTCAAACGGTCCCTGCATCCACGGTTCAGACTTGAGGTAACCGAGTGTTTTAAGAAATGAGGGAAAATAGCTGAGCAAGACAAAGCAGCACATCGTTAGAGTAAGCGTCCAGGCTAATTTCCGTCGGTGTATATATTGCCACGACGAATAGTAGATTCATTATCAGAGCCTACATAGGGATTTCCCGTTGCGCCGACTGACTTGTTACCAGTCACCGTTACGCTGTCGATACCTCGCATATACCAATCACTGTTGAACCCTTGGGAGCGGTTGCCGCGAACAATAACGTCTCCGCCCTCACCACTGGCGCTATATATTTGCACGCTAATCGCAGCGAAAGCCGCTGAGCCGCTATTGGCCGTGATATCGTTGTCTTCGATGAGGATCTTACCAATGGCGGCTGTCGTCCCGCCTTTGCGGAAAAAGTCAAGGCTGATAGGTATTGAGTTGCTTGTTTGCCTAATGACGTTTTCGCGAATTATCAAATTGTCGAAACGTGCATCCGCTTCAACGCCATGAACTGCTGTTAAACTGCCGCCAGCGGGCTGAAGCAGAACATTAACTAATCCCTGACCATCCCGGCTGCTCAAGGATTCAATGGTGATATCGTGATAGGGACCAGTGAGCAGGACCAGCCTCTTGACGCCGACCATAGAGCAATCCGTTATCTTGATGCGTTCGCTTGGAGCCCCCCAATCGTAGGCGCTAATTCCAAAAGCATATTCCAACCGGCTGCTAGGATCGTCGATCTCGACATTATCAATATGAATATCCCGAATGCCTTTGCGGGGTGTGCCCCCAAAATCAAAGCCTTCCATCGCAACTCCGGCATAGCCAAGCTCTGCATTGGCATTCCATCTACACCTACTATCGCGAACCGAACCATTGTGCAGCCCAGAAAGGCGCATAAACATACCTAAATTGTTTTCGCAGGTGATATTGGTTGCGTGGACATTCTCAAGATCGGAGTAACCATCAAAAGCAGCCACGCGGTGCGCCCCTGTATTATCCCTGCCAGCATATTCGGAATAAAGATTCGCAAGTTCTAGTGATGCTCCGTTCGCCATTCCTGAATAAAGAACACAGCCGACGCCCACGGCCGGCGTGGTGTGGGCCGTGTTGAAAAATTCGCAGTTACGGATGGAATTGATTCCGCCAAAGGTAAGTATCGCAATATGCTCTGCGCGCAATTGTTGTGTTTGGACCAAAGAGTAGAATTTGCAGCTATCAACCGTTAAATCTGAGCTATTCTTGAAATAAATAGCATTGGTGTAAAGGTTTTTGAACGTGCAGTTGACCACTTCGACGCCTACCGTGCTATCGGTTACGGAAATGCAACAATTGAAAATCTTATTGGCATCATAGTCGGCCTGCGAATAGGTCGGCATATCAGCCTGTCGCATATCAAAATCGAATCCATCAAACTTGATGTTTCGCGATGATCCACAGATTAAAAAATAATATTCTAGGCGGGTGCTATCAGACCGAACAATCGTTTTCTCAGCCTGCAGGGTTAGGTTGATCTTACCGTTGATTGTGATTGGTGCTGTCAACGTCAGTGTTTTGTCTGGAACGATCAAAACAGTATTGGCCGGCGCATCATCAATTGCCTGCGCTAATGCTCCCGCGGCTGTAAAAGGTACACTTGCTCCTAGTGCGACTCGTGACCCGGTCAAAACTCCTACAAAGATGGGCAAAAAACTGGATTTGACAAATTTGCGTCGGGTAAGTTCCATGAGAGCACGTGCTTTCAATTGAAAACGGGTGGGAACTCTTACTTGTAGAATGTTTTGGTCGAGCAGACACTAGATTATTTCGCAACATAGACCTCCGATATAGGCCACTCAAATTTGAGCGCCCTAATATTGTACTGGAGTCGAGAAGCTGAAAATATCTTTTCAATAAGGGGAAAATATCTTTTCAATAAGGGATGGACGGAAGGATTAACTGGCGGAAAATAGGAACTGGTTCACGACCAATGTGGTAATTAATGTGGGATAATATTTTATAGCGAATTTATTATCTATTTAATACAATAAGTTAAATATATTACTATACGGATATCCTGTCCACCATCCCGATATCCTTCACCGTACATGGTCATTGCTGACCCTCGGGTTGCCCCGAGCGTTTTGGTGCCCACACGTCCGATATTGCCAGACTATAGATATCGCGGCGAAATAATGACGGCAGGCATAGGGATTCCATCGGGTTCCGCGTCCTGATATGCGCCCGATCCCACGGTCCTTTTCCGGACGCAACCGCAAGATAACAGCAAGGATAGGGAGTTGCGATCCTTGGTGCCATTGCAGGGTCGTTACATCGTCCTTTGATTGGACTTTTGCGCGTTTTGGGTATATTATCAGATCATGAATTGGGAGAAGGCGATGATGAAAAATCCATCAAAGACTTTGCTGATCATGGCGATCTCGACATTGGCGATTTCAACCGTTTCGGCCTGCTCTTCGGAACTTTCACCGGAAGATGCCGCGTTATTGGCGGAAAGACAAGCGCGGGACGCAGCCAGGAACAAGAAACCTGACACGCTGATGGAAATTGCCGGTGCGGACGCTGACCTGTCCACATTGACTCTGGCGGTGGGGGTTTCGGGAGTTGCGGAAGAACTCAATGGCCAGGGGCCGTTCACGGGCTTTGCCCCTAGTAATGACGCATTCGAGAAGCTGGGCCAGGACAGGCTGGCTGAACTTCTCAAGCCGGAACAGAAGAGTGAACTCGCGCAGATATTGAAACTTCATATCATTCCGGGTTCGCTGGTAACCGCAGATATTGAAAAAGCCATCCAGGACGGCGGCGGCACGGCAATCCTGGTGACCGAACAGGGCGGGCAAATTAAAGCAACGCGCGACGGGGACGGCATCATGCTGGAGGACGGCAAGGGCAATAAGTCTCGCGTGTCCAACGAAGCCAAGGCGAAAAATGGCGTGCTTTATACCGTTGATACTGTGTTGATGCCCGACTGACCGGCGCTCTTGCCCGCGCTGGCCACCGGCTGCCGGGCGGACCTGTTGAGCAGTTGTCCCCCCCGAGTCCGGCGATAGCGGAGAGCATTGGCCAGGCGACGACAGGCCAAGCGCAGACAATCAGAGGACCCTCATCGCTGGTGACGGGCCATAATGGATTGCATCATTATCTGAACATCGGTTGCCTGGGGTAGCCCGTGCACTATCCCATCTTGACGCGCCAGAAGCTCTGAGCCATGCGCTGCCGATGCGATTTTTCTCCGACAATGCCGCTTCGGTACACCCAAGACTTCTGGACGCGCTCGCTGCCGCGAATGCGCCGGATACTGCCTATGACGGCGACGCACTGAGCGCACAACTGAATGCGGCCTTTTCCGCGCTGTTCGAGACCGAGGTCGAGGCGCTCTGGGTGGCGACCGGCACCGCCGCCAATTGTCTGGCGCTGGCCGCCATGTGCCCGCCGCACCGGGGCGTGATCTGCCACCGCGAGGCGCATATCGAGCAGGACGAGGCCGGCGCGCCCGGTTTCTTCACCGGCGGCGCCAAGCTGATGCTGCTCGATGGCCCGGGGGCCAGGCTCTCTCCTGAGACTGTGGAAGCGCATTGCGCGGCGATCCGCGACGATGTCCACCAGGTCCAGCCCGCCGCCGTCTCGATCACCAACGCCAGCGAATATGGCCTGGTCTACCGTCCCGAAGAAGTCTCCGCCCTGTCCGCAATCTGCAAGGCGCGCGGCCTCGGCCTGCACATGGACGGTGCGCGTTTTGCCAATGCCGTCGCCACGCTCGGCTGTTCGCCGGCCGAGCTGACCTGGAAGGCCGGGGTGGATGCGCTCAGCTTCGGCTTTGTCAAGAACGGCGGCATGGGCGCCGAAGCCCTGATCTTCTTTGACCGCAAGCTCGCCGCCGACACCCATTATCGCCGCAAGCGCGCCGGCCATCTGCAGTCCAAGGGCCGATTCCTCGCCGCCCAGATCCTCGCGATGCTGCAGGACGACCTGTGGCTGGCCAATGCCCGTGCCTCGAATGCCGGGGCGCAGATCATTGCCAAGGCCGCCGCCGACCGGCTGCTCCACCCGGTAGAGGCCAACGAGATATTCATCCGCCTGTCCGCCGGTGAAGCGGCGCAACTGCGCGCCACCGGCTTCGACTTCTACGACTGGGGCGAGGGGCAGGCGCGGCTGGTCACCAGCTGGAACCAGAGCGCCGACGACATCCGCCCGCTTGCCGATGCGATCACCGCGCTGTGAGCAGCGACGAGAGCGCTGAAGTCAGCCTGCTCACTCCCCGCATCCTGATCCCGTTCCTGCTGGTCTCGCTGATCTGGGGGTCGACCTGGCTGGTGATCAAGGACCAGATATCCGAAGTGCCGCCCAGCTGGTCGGTCAGCTACCGTTTCCTGATTGCCGCCGCGGCGATGTTCGCGCTGGCAGCGTTCAAGCGCCTGCCGTTCCGGCTCGACCGCACCGGCTATCTGCTGGCGCTGATCCTTGGCTTCTTCCAGTTCACCTTCAATTTCAACTTCGTCTATAATGCGGAGCTGTTCATTACCTCTGGCCTGGTCGCGGTGCTGTTCGCGCTGCTGATGGTGCCCAATGCGATCATGGGCCGGATTTTCCTGGGCCACAAGCTGACCGCGCCCTTTCTCGGCGGCTCGGCGATCGCTGCGGTCGGCATCGCGATGCTGTTCTGGCACGAATATCGCTCGTCGCCGGCAAGCCTGGAACAGGTGCTGCTCGGTGCGGCGCTGACCTTCGGCGGCATTCTCTCGGCATCTGTCGCCAATGTCATGCAGGCGGGCGAGCGGCTCAAATCCTATCCGATCATCACCGTGCTCGCCTGGGCGATGCTGTTCGGGGCGCTGATCAATGTCGCGGTCTCGTGGATTACGGTCGGCCCGCCAGCCTATGAAACACGCGCGGCCTATTGGGGCGGCATCGTCTATCTCGGCGTCATCGGTTCGGTCGTCACCTTCCCGCTCTATTTTTCCATGATCCGCGAAATCGGTCCGGGAAAGGCCGCCTATACCAGCGTTCTGGTGCCGGTGGTGGCGATGATCCTGTCGACGCTGTTCGAAGGCTATGTCTGGACCGGTCTGTCGGCCGGCGGCGCGGTACTGGCGATGATCGGATTGCTGGTCGCATTGCGCGCCCGCAAGCCGAAACTGCCGCGCATCCCCGCCTGAAATTTACGCGACCAGCGCCTGCAATCCCGCCTTGTAATCGGGATAGCGCGGCTCCCAGTGCAGCAGTCGTTTCGCCTTGCCATTGGCCACCCGGCGATTCTCTTCATAGAAACCCAGCGCGGCGTCGGACAGATTGGCTTCCTCCAGCGACTGCAGCGGCGGGACCGCCATGCCCAGCAGCCGGGCCGCATGGGCAATGATCTCGTGTTGCGGCGCGGGCAGGTCGTCGGCGATATTGTAGACACCCGCCGGCCCGTAGAAGGATGCCATCACCGCCGCGACGATATCATCGACATGGATCCGGCTGAACACCTGTCCCGGCATGTCGATCCGGCTGGACTTGCCCTCCCGCACCCGGTCGAGCGGGTTCCGTCCCGGCCCGTAAATGCCGGGCAGGCGAAACACATGCATGTCGCGGCGCAGTTCCTGCCAGCGCTGGTCGGCCGCGCTGCGCGCCTTGCGCCGCCCCGAACCGATCGGCGCGCTTTCGTCGACCCAGGCACCGTCGGCATCGCCATAGACGCCGGTCGAGGACAGATAGCCGCTCCATTGCAGCGAAGCATCCCGGATCGCGGCGCCATAAAGATCGAGCACCGGCTCGCTGCCGTCGCGGGCGGGCGGCACCGATGACAGGACATGGGTCGCACCGGCCAGCGCCGCCAGCACCGATTGGGCGTCGCCAAAGGCGATCGCGCCGTCCTGCGCCGTGCGCCGCGTGCCGACCACTTCCCAGCCTTCCGCGCGCATCTGCTGCGCCAGCCGGGAGGCGCTATAGCCCATTCCAAAGATCAGCATCCGGTGTGTCATGGCTATTCCTGCTGCAGCTGGCCGGGGTTCAGCATCTCCGGATTGTCAACATTGTCGGCTTTCCACTGCATCGCCATGCGTACCCGCGTCGCGCCGGAGGGATGATCAAAGAACAGCATTTCCTCCACCGGTCCAGGTTCGATCTTGCGATATTCCGACAGGCGCATCGCCACTTTGGCGAAGCCGTCCGGCTCTCTCGCGCTGGCGAGACCGAAGCGGTCGGCCTCGCTTTCGTTGATCCGGATCAGACTGTTGATCGCTGGCGTCGCGGCGAAGAAATAGGCCGTCAGGATCAGGCTGAGCAGCGGAATAGCCGCCGGATCGGCTATGCTCCTGACCCCCCATCTCGTACCATGGCGTTCGATCAGCCGCGGCGCCAGGCGCGCGACGATGAACAGTCCGACCGCCACGATCAGCGCCAGTATCAATACCGTCCGCCATGTATGGCCCAGGACGTAATGGCCCAATTCATGGCCCATGACCGCCGCGACTTCGTCCGGACCGGTTCGCTCCAGGAGATTGTCATTGAGCGAGATCCGGATCGTCGGGCCGATGCCCGAGACATTGGCCGAAATGCGCTTGTGCTGCCTCGACTGGTCGAACACGTAGATATGATCCGCCGGAATATCATATTCCGCAGCCATCGCGACGATCCGGTCGCGCATCGGCCCCTCCGCCATCTCGCTATAGTCGTTGAACAGCGGCGAAATGAACACCGGTCCGAGCAGCAGCCCGATGAACAGGAAGGCCGCGATCACTCCGGTTCCCCAGACCCACCATGTCTTGGGCGCGCGCCGGATCACCGCAAAAATCGCCATGATCAGCAGCGGAAAGACGATCAGGGAGATGACCAGCCCGATCATCTGCTCACCGAACCAGCCGGCAAAATCCTGACTCATCAGTCCATATTGCTGCTCCCGGAAGAAGTTGCGGTAGATCGTCCACGGCAGAGTGAGCAGGAATCCGGCGAGAATATAGGGAAGCGCATAAAGCCCGGGCTGCAGCCATGCTCTGCCGGTCACCCGTTCCGCCCAGTCCCGGAACCGGGCGGAGAAGCGCGACTGGAGAATCAGCAGATCGACGAGCACCCCGATCAGCGCCCCCCAGAAGATCAGCCAGTATCCGCCCTCGAAATAGGCATTGGATTTCTCCAGCTCGGCACCCTGCAGGCTGTCGATATAGGCGCGGCTGGCCTGCTCGACATCGAAGGCCGGCGCGGCGTTCTGGGCAAAGGCCGTTTCCGCCGGCAGGCCGGCAAGCAGCATGGTGGCAAGGACAAAAAGCAATAATCTGGACATGACCCACTCCCTTTGTCCCTGCCATAAACGCAATTGCGCGGGGTGGAAATGGCTCTTATGGCATGGCGCATGCAAGATATTCAAAAAGCCTCGAACGACGAAATGGCCGATGCCGCGCCAGCCCCGAAGGATCCGGCGACGATCCGCCGCGAGGATTACCGCCCGCCAGCCTGGTTCATCCCGGAAGTGGAGCTCGATTTCGATCTGGCGATCGAGCGCACCCTGGTCCGCTCGAGGCTCGATGTCCGCCGGTCGAAAAGCGCGGCGGCCGACGAACCGCTGGTGCTGCAGGGCGACGATATCACGCCGCTGTCGGTAAAGGTCGACGGCGCGATCCGCAACGACTGGTCGCTGGTCGAGGGTGATCTGGTGCTGCCGCTCGCCGGCGCGTCGCATATCGTCGAGATCGACGTCGAACTCGATCCGTCGACCAACACCCAGCTGATGGGCCTCTATGCGTCCAACGACATGCTCTGCACCCAGTGCGAGGCGGAAGGCTTCCGCCGCATCACCTTCGCGCCCGACCGGCCCGATGTGCTGAGCCGCTACCAGGTGCGGATGGAAGCCGACAAGGCGAAATTCCCGGTGCTGCTGTGCAACGGCGACAAGGTCGCCGAAGGCGAGGGCGAAAATGGTCGCCACTGGGTGCAGTGGAACGATCCCTGGCTCAAGCCGAGCTATCTGTTTGCGCTGGTTGCGGGTGACCTGGTCGCCAACAGCGACAGTTTCACTACCCGCTCCGGCAAGCCGGTCGAGCTCAACATCTGGGTCCGCGACGGCGACCTCGACCGCACCGGCCACGCCATGAAGGCGCTGAAGGATGCGATGCGCTGGGACGAGGAGAATTATGGCCGCGAATATGATCTCGGCCTGTTCAACATCGTCGCGGTCAGCGATTTCAACATGGGCGCGATGGAGAACAAGGGACTCAATATCTTCAACTCGCGCTACATCCTCGCCGATCCCGAGGTCGCCACCGATGCCGATTTCGACGGCATCGAGGGCGTCGTCGCGCATGAATATTTCCACAACTGGTCGGGCAACCGGGTCACCTGCCGCGACTGGTTCCAGCTCAGTCTCAAGGAGGGCTTCACCGTCTACCGCGACCAGAGCTTCTCCGCCGACATGGGGTCCGCCGCGCTGAAGCGGATCGAGGACGTCCGCATCCTGCGCGCCGCCCAATTCCCCGAGGATGCCGGTCCGCTGGCCCATCCGATCCGCCCGGAAAGCTATCAGGAAATCTCCAATTTCTACACCGCCACCGTCTACAACAAGGGCGCCGAGGTCATCCGGATGATGAACACGCTGATGGGGCCGGAAAATTTCCGCAAGGGCACCGATCTCTATTTCGACCGCCACGATGGCGAAGCGGCGACCTGCGAGGATTTCGTCACCGCGATGGAAGACGGCGGCGATATCGACCTGAAACAGTTCCGCAAATGGTACGAAACACCCGGCACGCCGCGCGTCTCCGCCAGATTGTCGCACGATCCGCAAACCGGTACCGCGACGCTCCACTGCACCCAGAAAATCGCGCAGAAGGGAGAAATGCCGGCACCTTCCGAGCTGCTCATTCCGCTGCGCACGGCGCTGCTCGATCCGGAAACCGGCGCGCATGACGGCGAACAGCTGCTGCTGCTCGACCAGCCGGAAAAGAGCTTCGTCCTCGAAGGCCACAAGGACCATCCGATCCTGTCGATCAACCGCGGCTTTTCCGCCCCGATCATCCTGGAAAGCAACCAGAGCGCGGAGGAACTGGCATTTCTCTCGGCGCATGACGACGATCCCTTCGCCCGGTTCGAGGCGATGCAGCAGCTGATGACCCATTATCTGCTGGCCAAGGTGGCTGGCAGCCCGGCCGACCGCGACATCATCCTGCTGGCGATCGCGAGGATTCTCGCCGACCCGTCGCTCGATCCCGCCTTTCTCGCCGAGATCATCCTGCTGCCCAGCGAGGCCTTTCTCGGCGACCAGATGGCCGAGGTCGACCCGCAGGCGATTCATGACGAGCGCGAGAAATTGCGCGGCAAGATCGGCGTGCAGTTCGAAAAGCAGTTCCGCAAGCTCTACAAATCCTGCGCACCGGGTGAATTCTCACTCGATCCCGAAGCCCGTGCCAGGCGCAAGTTGCGCAACGTGACGCTTGGCTATCTCGCCGCCTCCTACACCGAAAATGCCGCCGAGACCGCCTTCGACCAGTATCGCGAGGCGGACAATATGACCGCCATGCAGGGGGCACTCGGCGTCCTGTCCCATCTCGAGGCGGAGGAACGCGCGCTTGCGTTTGAGGATTTCTACAAGCGATTCAAGGGCAACGCGCTGGTTCTCGACAAATGGTTCAGCCTGCAGGTGATGTCGCAGCGGTCCGACACGCTGAAGCGCGTCGACGCCCTGTCGCGCCATCCCGACTTCACCCTGTCCAATCCCAACCGCGTGCGCGCCCTCTACGGCGCATTCACCGGCAACCAGGTCCGTTTCCACGATCCGTCGGGCAAGGGGTACCAGATGATCGCCGACGTGGTGATCGCGCTGGACAGGCAGAATCCGCAGACCGCCGCCCGCTTCATTCCGGCGCTGGGCCGCTGGCGGCGCTTCGAGCGCGGCCGCTCGGAGGTGATGCGGCTGGCGCTGGAGAAGATCGCCGCGCAGTCGGATCTGTCGAAGGATGTCGCCGAACAGGTCCACAAAAGCCTTGCTTGATATCACCACGTCCGCCCTGCTCGACGGCACGGCACACGGCTTTCTTGGCCGGGCAGGGGGCGTTTCCGATGGAATTTACAGCGGGCTGAATATCGGTCTGGGCAGCGACGATGATCGCGCTGCGATATTTGAAAACCGTCGCCGCGCGACCGAGGCTGTGCTGCCCGGCAGTGAACTGGTCACCGTGCACCAGGTCCACAGCGCCGATGTCATTACCGTAACCGGACCCATGGCCCTCGACCAGCGTCCGCAGGCCGATGCCATGGTCACCGACCGGCCGAACCTGCTGCTCGGCATCCTGACCGCCGACTGCGTGCCGGTTCTGTTTTACGATCCGCACGCGCGCATCATCGGCGCGGCCCACGCCGGCTGGAAAGGCGCGCTGGCCGGGGTAACCGACAATGTGCTGACCGCCATGGAAGCGCTCGGTGCGGACCGCAAGAATATCGCCTGTGCCATCGGCCCCTGCATCGCCCAGCCCAGCTACGAGGTCGATGCCGCTTTCCGCACACGGTTTCTGGAAGCCGACCCGGCCAATGCCCGTTTCTTCGCTGCCGGCAAGCCCGGTCATTTCCAGTTCGATATCGAATCCTATGTCGCTGCGCGTCTGCAGGCCGCTGGTGTCAGCAAGGTCGAAAAGCTCGGCCTCGACACCTACGCCCGCGAGGATCGCTATTATAGCTACCGCCGGTCCTGCCATCGCGGCGAGGCGGGCTACGGCCGGCAAATCTCGCTGATCGGCATTGCGGAATAAGATTGATTTCCATGGTCACCCCGGCGAAGGCTGGGGTCCGGACCAATATGGATATTGAAAACGGCCAATCGGTTTGGATACCAGCCTTCGCTGGCATGACGGGTAAACAGGAGAGGGCATGAACGCACAACGCATCGGTCTATGGGCGGGTCTCGCCCTGTTCGTCGCCATGCTGCTCCTGCCCGCTCCGGCCTCGATGTCCGCGCCCGCCTGGAATGTCGCCGCCCTGACCATCCTGATGGCAATCTGGTGGATGACCCAGGCGATCCCGCTGACCGCCACCGCGTTGCTGCCGTTTCTCGCCCTGCCGACCATGGGCGTGATGAGCGCCGCCGACACAGCCAGCGAATATTATTCGCCGATCCTGTTCCTGATCCTCGGCGGTGCCTTTCTGGCGCTGGCGATCGAGCGGGTTGGCCTGCACAAGCGCCTCGCGCTGGCGATCATCGGGTTTTCCGGGAAAAGCGCCTGGGGCATATTGTTCGCCTTCATGATCGCCACTGCCTTGCTCAGCATGCTGATTTCCAACACCTCGTCGACGCTGATCATGATCCCGATCGCGCTCGCCGTGCTCGTGGCTGGCGGCGTGCAGGAAAAGGAAACCGGGGGCTTCGCCGGCGCGCTGATCATGGGCGTCGCCTTCGCCGCCTCGATCGGCGGGCTGGGCACCCTGGTCGGCAGCCCGACCAACGCCATTGCCGTCGGCCTGATCAACAAGACGCTCGGCATGCAGATCGATTTTGTCGACTGGCTCAAGTTCGGCCTGCCGATCGTGATAGTCGGCATCCCGGTTTCGGCCGGAATATTGATCGCGGTGCAGAAGGTCGGACGCAACAGCTTCGACGGCGTCAGGGCCCGCAATGTAATCGGCGCCTCCGGCCCTTGGAGCCTGCCGGAGAAACGGCTGGTCCCGGTCGTCGCTCTTGTCGTGCTCGGCTGGCTGGTGCTCCCGCAGATCAAGAGCCTGTTCCCGGAAGGCGCGCTGCACGATGGCAGTATCGCCATATTGGGCGGCCTGCTGCTGTTCATGCTGCCCGACGGCACCGGACGAAAGCTGCTCAACTGGGATGAGGCCGACCGCGCTCCCTGGGGCGTGATCATGATGTTCGGCGGCGGTCTCGCGCTCGCCGCGGGCATTATCGAATCGGGCCTGGCCGACTGGCTCGGGCTGATGCTGGAACCGCTGAAGTCCGTCCCGGTGATCGTCATCGCCGTCGCGCTGGTCGCGCTGGTCATTCTGGTCACCGAATTTGCCTCGAACGTTGCCACCGCCAGCGGCGTGATGCCGGTGGTCGCCAGCCTGATCCTGGCCACCGGTGTCGATCCGGTGCTGCTCGCTGTGCCAGCAGCGATGGCTGCCAGCTGGGGCTTCATGCTGCCCAGCGGGACCGGGCCCAATGCGATCGCCTGGGCCACCGGCCATATCGAACTGCCGAAAATGCTGAAATCGGGCTTCCTGCTCGATCTTGCCGGCGTACCGATCATAATCGGCTGCATCTGGATGGTTTCCGTTGTAACCAGTTAGCTTTTCGTCCATGGTTTCAGAGATATTTTTTTGAGGGATAGAGAGAGAATATGTCCGAACATGATGATGACGTCGCCGGGATTCCGGTTACCCGCCGGATGCCCAAGGCCCCGATTGAGAAAATCGGCGGTCGCAAGTTGAAGCCGGCGACCCTGATGATGGGCCACGGCTATGATCCGGAGCTGTCCGAAGGCGCGCTAAAGCCGCCGATCTTCCTGACCTCGACCTTCGCCTTTGAAAATGCCGCGGCCGGCAAGCGCTTTTTCGAGGGTATCACCGGCAAGCGCCCGGGTGGGTCCGAGGGTCTGGTCTATTCGCGCTTCAATGGCCCCAATCAGGAAATATTGGAAGACCGTCTGAGCATCTGGGACGAGGCCGAGGATGCGCTGGTCTTTTCCAGCGGCATGTCGGCGATTGCGACGGTGCTGCTGGCCAATGTCAGCCAGGGCGACGTGATCGTCCACAGCGGCCCGCTCTATGCCGCGACCGAAACCCTGATCAACAAGATCCTCGGCCGCTTCGGCGTCACCTTTCTCGATTTCCCCGCCGGTGCTACGCCGGGCGAGGTTGCCGTGATGCTCGAGCAGGCCAGGGCGCAGGCCGCAGCCAATGGCGGCAAGGTGGCAATGATCTATCTGGAAAGTCCCGCCAATCCGACCAACGCGCTGGTCGATATCGAAGGTGTCGCCGACGCCCGCAACCAGGTTTTTGGCGACCAGGATGCGCCGCCGATCGCGATCGACAATACGTTCCTCGGTCCACTCTGGCAGCAACCTCTGAAACATGGCGCAGACATCGTCATCTACAGCCTGACCAAATATGTCGGCGGGCACAGCGATCTGGTCGCCGGCGGCGTCCTCGGCAGCAAGGCGCATATGGACCCGATCCGCGCGATCCGGAACACGATCGGAACGATCTGCGATCCCAACACCGCCTGGATGCTGATGCGCAGCCTCGAGACGCTGGAATTGCGCATGACCCGTGCCGGCGAAAATGCCGAAAAGGTCTGCACCTTCCTGCGCGACCATCCCAAGGTCGACGGCCTCGGCTATCTCGGCTTTATCGAGAATGAGAGCCAGAAGGATATTTACGACCGTCATTGCAGCGGTGCGGGCTCGACATTCTCCTTGTTCATCAAGGGCGGCGAAGCGGAAGCCTTTCGATTCCTCGACACGATGAAGATCGCCAAGCTGGCGGTCAGCCTAGGCGGCACCGAAACGCTGGCCAGCCTGCCCGCGGCGATGACCCACCTGTCGGTACCCGACGAACGCAAGGCGGCGCTCGGCATCACCGACAATCTGGTGCGGATTTCGATCGGCGTCGAGGACCCGGACGATCTGATCGCCGATTTCGACCAGGCCCTGGCGGCAGTCTGAAAGCGGCGCAGGAGTAGCGAGCAAATAGTTCGCTCAGGGAAATTCTAGGCCTCGGCCAGGGAATCGATCACCCGGGACAATTTGTCTCGAACGGTTTCGGCCGCCTTTTTCAGTTGCGGATTGTCGATCGCCTGCATCGAGGCGGTCGGATTGATCGCGGCCACTTCCACCTTTCCATCCTCCTTTTGCTGCACCACGACATTGCAGGGAAGCATGGTTCCCACCTTGTCTTCCAGTTGCAGCGCTTCGTGCGCGAGCTGCGGATTGCAGGCACCCAGAATTGTATAGGGCCTGAAATCCACATCAATTTTGGATTTCAGCGTCTGCTGAACATCGACGCGCGTCAGCACCCCGAAACCTTCCTGCTTGAGCGCCGCTTCGGTTCGCTCGATGGCATCATCGAAATCGGTATCCAGCGTTGCGGCCATGTAATAGGTCATATTTTCCTCATTTCCTCGATAGTTCGGGTCACTTGCCGCGTTTCATTGCTGCATATCCGCATCTCCTGAAAGCCGAGACGTGGAACAGTGGCGCTGGTTTATAAATAGGGAAGTTTACGGATGCTAACGGATGTAGCAGTCGCCCGATTCTGCCCCGACCGAATTCTGTGCCTCTGCGACAATAGGCACGGAAAACGAAAATGCTATGCGGGGTAAGGCATTCACGAAATTGCGGACCCTTTTTTGAACGGACGATCGGCATTATCATTGCCGGTCCCCGCTTATGACGGCGATGGCATTTCGATGGACAGGATTTCGATCGCATCATCGCGGTCCGCGAAATCACCGACATCTCCGGGTGCCAGTCCGATCAGCGCCCGGCTGATCGGCGCCGAAAAGGAGACCAGCGCGCTCGCCGGATCAGCTTCGTCATCGCCGACGATGGTAAGGGTCTTATTCTTGCCATCGAGCAGGAAAGTGACCTGGGTACCGAATTCCACGGTCTCGCCACTGGGCATCGGTGCCAGCTCGGCCGTCGATTGCCGCGTGTTCCAGTAGCGCAGGTCGCGCTGGACGATCTTGAGCGCGACCTCGTCCGCCAGCGCCGCAACCTCTGCCTGCAGCTCGGCGACCCGCTCCTTGATCAGCCGCAGCCCCCGGGCAGTGACCCGGTTGGGACCGAGCGGGATCGGATGCTCGAATTTCGGTTCGAGATGCTCGTCATCGCCCTCCCGGCGGAACGCAACGCTCATGATTCAGGTCTTCGACCTTGGCGTGACCCAGATCGATACCGGTGCCACGAACTTGCCATGCGCCGGCGTGCCGATATCGATCCGTTCCGCCGTGACCCGCTCGCCGCTCTCAAGCGTGAAGGAGGCCCATGGCTTGGGCATGCGGCTGAAGGTCATTTTCTGGATCGGCTGACCGGTGGCGCTGTTCATGATGGTGGCGATGATGCTCATGGCGGAGCGCTTGCGATGGATGCAGTGGACTGTCAACCACTTGCGATCGCAGAAGCGGCTGGATTCAGCGCCAGTCGACGATCGGCCAGCCGCGCAGCTCGGCCAGAAGGCGGAGCGGCAGGGTCGGGGTGGCGGCGATCGGTTCGTCGGCAAATTCCAGCATCGCCTGGTCGCTGACATGGTCGGAATAGGCGCGCACATGGCTGTCGCTGCGTTGCCAGCCCTGCTCGGCAAATACCTCCTCGATCCGGCCGATCTTGGCACCATCATAGCAATTCTCACCGATGATCCGCGGCCGCACCCGGCCGTCTCCGTCGACCAGCAGGCGCGTACCGATCAGATGATCGAAGCCGAGGCGACGGGCGATCGCCTCGGCATATAGTTCGTAGGATGCGGTCACCAGCACCAGCGTACGGCCGGCCGCGCGATCCGTCTCTATCTGGTCGAGCGCTTTCTGGTGGCGGTTGGAACGCAGCACATGGTCGGCGAAGCGCTCGATATGCGGCTGCAGGTCGGCCAGTTTCGGGCCGCTGCCCATCAGCATTCGCTGGTTGAAGGTCTTCAGCTGGCCGCGGCTGATCAGCTGAAGCCCGTACGCGAGGAAGCCGAACGGCAGCAGGGGCAGAAAGATCAGCCGCCACGGCGCCCGCGCCAATACCAGGCGAAAGAGAAAGGGTGTGTAGGTCCCGCGCACGGTAATCGTCCGGTCCATGTCGTAAAGCGATATTTTCTGCATGCCGTCCCGCGATTGCCGTTCGCGCGGTGCCATAGCATTCGCGGCGCAAAAGCACCAAATATTTGAGCAGTTTAATCGCTTGAGCTTTGCTTAAAATTCGGTCACCTATAGACATGATGGCAATAGCTAGCGATTTTGTCGAAGAGACGGGCGAAGACGGAGCGGTGATACTGCATTTTTCCGGCGACCTTTCGATTGCCAGCATGGGGGATTTGCCGGAACGACTCAGAGAATATGACGGCAATGTCAGTCGGCTCGATATTACCGACACCGGCTATGTCGACACGGTCGGGGCGTGGCTGATCCATCGGACGGCCCGCGAAATGGATGCCGAGATTATTGGTGCCGATGACGACGCCCAGCGGCTGATTGCCGCCGTCGCTGCCGCCGACCAGCCGACCGAGATCCGGCCGGTGCAGCCCAATCCGGTGCTGCGGGTGCTGAGCGAAGTGGGCGAGGCCACCAGCATTGCCTTTTCCACCATGGCAGGATTGGTCGGCTTTTTTGGTGCGATCATAATCGGATTTTTCCGACTGTTGCGGCACCCCGGCAAGATCCGCTGGAATGCCGTGATCCAGCGCTTCGACGTGGTCGGCGTCCGGGCGCTTGGCATCATCGGCCTGATGAGTTTTCTGATTGGCCTGGTGATCGCGCAGCAGGGCGCAGTCCAGTTGCGGCAATTCGGCGCGGAAGTGTTCACCGTCAATCTTGTTGGCCGGCTGACCTTGCGCGAGCTCGGCGTGCTGATGACCGCGATCATGGTGGCCGGTCGCTCCGGCTCGGCCTTTGCCGCCCAGATCGGCACCATGAAGTTGACCGAGGAAATCGACGCGATGCGCACCATTGGCGTGTCGCCGATCGAGGCGCTGGTGCTGCCCCGCTTTATCGCCGCCGTGTTCATGCTGCCCCTGCTCGGCTTCTATGCCTCGATCGTGGCGATCATCGGCGGCGGTCTGCTGAGCTGGGTCGAGCTGGACATCCCGCCGGCGACATTCTTCTCGCGAATCCGCGAAGTGGTGCCGCTGACCGACGTCTATGTCGGTCTGGTGAAGGCACCGGTATTCGGTGCGATCATCGCGGTAACCGGCTGTTATCAGGGCATGCAGGTCAAGGGCAACGCCGAGGATGTCGGCAGGCGCACGACAGCGGCGGTGGTCCAGGCGATCTTCCTGGTGATTGTGCTCGATGCCTTTTTTGCCGTCTTCTTCACCTGGATCGGATGGGATTGATGGGCGATTCGAACACCATTACCTTTGATCGTGATTATGAAGGCCCGATCGTAAGCGTCCATGGCTTGCGCAACAGCTTCGGCGAGCAGGTGGTGCACGAAAATCTCGATCTCGACGTGCAGCGCGGCGAGATCATCGGCGTGGTCGGCGGCTCCGGCACCGGAAAATCGGTGCTGATGCGCTCGATCATCGGACTGCAGACCCCCGACGAAGGCGAAATCAGGGTCTTTGGCCAACAGATATTGGGCAAGTCCGATGCCGAGACCATAGAAATCCGCAAGCGCTGGGGCGTCCTGTTTCAGGGTGGCGCGCTGTTTTCGACCCTCACCGTGGCCGAAAATGTCATGGTCCCGATCCGCGAATTCTATCCGGAGATGGATCGCGACTTCCGCCGCGAGGTCGCCAAATACAAGGTCTGCCTGTCCGGCCTGCCGCCTGATGCAGCGCCGAAATATCCATCCGAGCTCTCCGGCGGGATGCGCAAGCGGGCCGGTATTGCGCGCGCCCTGGCGCTCGATCCGGAATTGCTGTTCCTCGATGAACCGACCGCCGGACTGGATCCGATCGGCGCGGCCGCGTTCGACAGTCTGACCAAGGAATTGCAGCAGACTCTGGGGCTGACGGTGTTTCTGATCACCCATGATCTCGACACTCTGCACGCCATATGTGACAGGGTGGCGGTGATCGCGGACCAGCGCGTCATCGCGGTTGGCACGATCGACGAACTGCTTGCGCTCGACCATCCCTGGATCCAGGAATATTTCAACGGTCCGCGCGGACGGCTGGCCTCGGCCGGAAAGAAGATACTGGCATGAGAATGGCAAAGCGAAAAAGAGAATTGTTGCAGGTGACGGCACGGCCCGTCATAGAGGTGAAATAGATGGAAACGCGCTCCAATCATATCCTTGTCGGTGTTGTTACTTTGGCGATGCTGGCCCTTGTCGCAGCCTTTCTGGTCTGGATTGTCCGCTTTGGCGAAGGCACGACAAAAGAATATGATATTTTCTTTTCCCAATCAGTGGCCGGATTGGCGTCGGGAACCGGCGTAACCTTTGCCGGCGTGCCCTCCGGGCAGGTGACAAAGGTCGAATTGTGGAAGAAAGATCCAAATTTTGTGCGTGTCCGGATTGCCGTCAGCGAAGACACGCCGATCCTGGAAGGCACCACGGCCAGCATTCAGAACGTCAGCTTTACCGCGCCACCCAATATACAGCTTGATGGCGCTAAAAAAGGTGCGCCACCGATCACTGATCTCGGTCCCGAAGGGGTACCGGTGATCCCGACCAAGCCGGGTGCGCTCGGCGAATTGCTCAACAGCGCCCCGATGGTTGTGGAACGGCTGGCGACGCTGACGGAACGGCTGACCACGCTATTGTCGGATGAAAACCAGAAATCGATCAGCGGTATCCTGGCCAACACCGAAACGCTGACCGGCAGTCTGGCGCAACAGGCGCCGCAGCTGGAAGCTCTGATGGAAGAATCGCGAATTGCCATCCGCAACGCCGGGCAGACTGCAGAGAAACTCTCGCTGCTGGCGGACAATGCCAGTGGGTTTCTGGACAACAATGGTGAACCCTTGGCAAAAAATCTGGCCAATACCCTGGAGGCCGCTGCCGGCAGCCTGCGCGCGCTCGAAGGCGTGTTGAACAATGCCCAGCCCGCCGCCGAACGGTTTTCCAACAAGACTTTGCCGGAAGTGGACCAGCTCGTGCAGGACATGCAGGCGCTGACCAAATCCATGACCAACGTGACCGAACGCCTGGATCAGGGTGGGGCCGGATCAATATTGTCAGCACCAAAGCTGCCCGACTACGAGCCAGGACAATGAGGTGGCACTTATGATACGCAATTTTCGACTGTTAAAGGCGATCGGTCTGCTGGCCATAATCCCGGCGCTCAGCGCCTGTGTCAGCTTTGGCGGGGTCGAACCACCGCCGTCGCTGCTTACGCTGTCGCCCGATCAGGAACTGGCGGCCGGAGCAACGCAGAGTGGTCCACAAACCGGTTCGCTGGTGGTGGCACTGCCCGCTGCTCCGCAGAAATTGAATACCATTCGTGTCCCGGTGCAGACCAGCGGCGGCACCGGCATTGCCTATCTGAAGGACGCCGTCTGGGTGGATAAGCCTGCTCGCCTGTTTCAGGACCTGCTCAGCGAAACGATTGCAGCGCGCAACAACCGGTTGGTGCTCACGGCCACCGAAGCGGGCGGCAAGGCGCAAACCTATATCACCGGGGAACTGGTCAATTTCGGTCTTGATGGTCCCAGTTTGACCGTCACCGTCACCTATGACGCGGTCAAGATGACCAAGGATCAGCCGGTCGAGAAAAAACGCTTCGAAGCCCGTGAGTCCGTCTTTGCCGCGGAACCCGGACCGGTCGGGGAAGGCCTGAACAGGGCGGCCAATAAGGTCGCGGTCGACGTCGCTGAATGGGTGGGCTGAACCCCTGGTCCGAGCCGCTATTCCTCGCCGTAGCTGAATCCCTCGGGCTCCGGCCAGTCGATCGCAGTCGCCGCCATCACCTGGAACAGGCATCCCATTTCTTCCGGATCGGTCAGCCGATGATGCGCAGCCCGTATGGCGTCGGCCTGTTTCGGGCTCGCCGCCACCAGCGCCGCGGCGCGCTGATCGATGCCGAGCGCCTTCAGCCACTGGCCCTGTTCGGTCGGCCCGTGCACGGCCAGCATGCGCGTTCGGGCAATATTGGCGAGCGTATGAAAATCGACATGGGCGGTAAGGTCTGACGCACCGGGGCAGTCAAACGGACTAATCGGCATATGATTCTTGATCGCCTGCAGGGTGCTGCCGGTACCCGGCCGTGTATAGCCATAGTCGATGATCAGCAGGGTGCCGCCCTGTTTCGCCAGACGATGGGCAAGCTTGCCGGCCCATTCGACACTGACCGGCGAGCGCTCCAATATCGTCCCGTCTGGAAACCCGCTGCTGGTTCCGCTGACTTGATCTTCGGTCGTATCGCCAGCGGTTATGGCAATGAATTTGCTGCGATCCCGCGCCACCATCTGCCGTCGCCAGCCCTCGGAGGTTGCGACAAACTGCTCGACCGGCAGGGCGTCGAAAAATTCATTGGCGACGATCAGCAACGGCCCGTCTTCCGGCAGGCTTGCGATGTCGTCATGCCAGATGGCATCGGGATGCAATTGCGCCTGCCTGGCTTTCAGGACCGGGCTGGTCTCGACAAAATGGACCGCCGGACGGCAATGGAATTTATGCATGGAACGCAGCGCATCGCGGGCCAGCGTGCCCCGCCCCGGCCCCAGCTCAACATAATGGCAATGGTCCGGGCTTCCTTTGCGGAGCCACAGGTCGGCCAGCCAGATGCCGATGATTTCTCCAAACATCTGGCTGATTTCCGGGGCAGTGACAAAATCCCCTTCCTCGCCCAGCGGGTCCTTGCTGGCATAATAATGCGCATTGGCGATCGCCATATAGTCACCGAGCGGGATCGGACCCTCGCGATCGATCCTGTCCGCGATGATATGCGCTGCCGTGGGGTGGTCCGCGTTGGTGCCCTCAGGCAACGCTCTTGTCTCCCGCCGTCGCTTCAACGCGTGCGCGCCTGCCTTTTGCGGTATAGACCAGCCACGCACCAAGCAGGATCATCGGCACCGTCAGCCACTGGCCCATGCTGAGCCCCGATTGCTCGACCAGCCAGGTCAGCTGGGCATCCGGCTGGCGGAAAAACTCGACGGTGAACCGGCTGAAGCCGTAGACCAGCAATCCGGCACCGACGAGCTTGCCCGGCTGATAGCGGGCATCGGTCCGCCAGAAGAGGAAGGAGAGGATGAGGAAATAGACGATCCCTTCCAGCCCCGCTTCGTAGAGCTGGCTGGGATGGCGCGCCACTTCGCCGCCCATCGGAAAAACGATTGCCCATGCCACATCGGTTTCCCGGCCCCACAGTTCGCCATTGACGAAATTGGCCAGTCGGCCGAAGAACAGTCCGAACGGGATGACGCAGGCGACATAGTCGCATATCCTCAGGAAATCGAGCTTCTCGCGCCGGGCCGTCCACCACAGGGCGAACACGACGCCAAGCGCGCCACCGTGCAGCGACATCCCGCCTTTCCAGACCTGCAATATCTTGATCGGATCCAGCAATATCTCGGGACTGTAGAAGAACACATATCCAAGCCGGCCCCCGACGATGATGCCCAGCGTTGCCCAGAAGATCAGGTCATCGGCGTGGCGCCGGGCCATTGGCGAGCCCGGCTGCTCCACCAGCTTGGTCAGATACCAGTAGCCAATCAAAATCCCGGCGAGATAGGCCAGCGAATACCATTTGAGCTGGAAAAACCCGAGATCGAACGCATTGGGGGACAGGCCAAGCTCCTCAAACCGCGTGAATTGCGCTGCATTGGCCAAGATAATATCAATCAAGTCTTTTCCCCGTGTGGTTTCCTGTCCATATAAAGGGAAATTCCCCTATACCAAGAGAGAACAACGGGAGACTTGAATAATGGCGACCTCTGAACTGGACATGGTAATCGACAAAACGCTGGAAGCGCTGACCCAGCCCGGCCAGTTGCTTGAGCTCGCCTCGATCAACAAATACGGCGTCGACATGCCGATCTTCAAGAATGCGCCGCAGAATGTCTCCGACTATTTTGCCTATTTCTGTCACCAGCACGCAGACAAGGAATTTCTGGTCGATGGCGATATCCGGCTGACCTTCGGAGAGGCTTATGCCGCCGCCCGCGCCCTGGCGGGCGGGCTGGTGGAAGGCTATGGCGTGCAGAAAGGGGACCGCATCGGCATCGCTGCGCGCAATTCGGCCAACTGGGTCATTCTCGACATGGCGATCACCATGGCGGGCGCCATTTCGACCAAGTTGAACGGCTGGTGGCGCGGCGATGAACTGGCCGACGGCATCGAGGATGTCGGCTGTTCCTATGTATTCGCCGACTATCAGCGGGCCCAGCGGCTGGTTGAATCCAGGCGCAACCACGGTGCCGAACTGCTGATCTTCGAACATGACAGACTGCCCCTGGAAGGGCTGAAGGTGATGCTGGAAAAGGGCGGTGGGGCGGATACGCCGCTGCCGCAGATGGCCCCCGAGGACAATGCAACCATCCTGTTCACCTCCGGCTCCACCGGTCGCTCGAAGGGCGCCTATTCTGAACATCGGGCGGTGGTGCAGGGCGCCATGAGTTTCGTCGGGACGGTGCTGGTGCTGGTCAACATCATGACCAAGGCGGGCACGATGCCGGAGGGGCAACCGACCGCGATGGTCTGCGTGCCCTTGTTCCATGTCACCGCCTCGGTGCCGCTGGTTCTGGTCAGCTATGCGATCGGGCGCAAGCTGGTGATGCTCAACAAATGGGATGCGGAAGAGGCGATGCGCCTGATCGAGAAGGAGCGCGTCACCTATTTCGTCGGGGTGCCGCTGATGAGCATGGAAATCTATTCGCACCCGCATCTCGACAAATATGATCTCAGCAGCTGTGTCACCATGGCCGCCGGCGGTGCACCGCGTCCGGTCGAACATGTGCGGCGGATCAAGGAGAAAATGGGCGATGGTTATCCGGTGATCGGCTATGGCCTGACCGAGACCAACGGCGTCGGCTGTTCCAACCAGAATGAAAATTATCTCGCCAAGCCGGACAGCACCGGCCGGGCGACCCCGCCGATTGTCGAGGTCGCGATTCTCGACGACGACGGCAACAGGATGGCGCAGGGCGAGCGCGGCGAAGTCTGTATCCGTACGGCTGCCAATTTCACCGGCTACTGGAATAACGAGGAGGCGACCAGTGATGCCTTCACCGATGACGGTTTTTTCCGCACCGGCGACATCGGCTATCTCGATCCCGAGGACTATCTGTTCATCGTCGATCGCAAGAAGGAGATCATCATCCGGGGCGGCGAGAATATCAGCTGTCAGGAAGTGGAGGCCGCCGTCTATGCCAATCCCGCCGTCGCGGAAGCCTGCATTTTCGGTGTTCCCGACGAGCGGTTCGGGGAAGTGCCGGCCCTGGTCTATCACACCAAGGAGGGGCACAGCCTGCCCGAGGCAGAACTGATGGAATCGCTCAGGCACCAGCTCGCTCCCTTCAAACTGCCGGTGCATGTCTGGCAATATGACGAGCCATTGCCGAAACTCGGAACTGCGAAAATCGCAAAGATCGTGCTGGCGAAAAAGCATCGGGACGAACTGGCCGAAACGGGATGAACATACGCTCCACTGTACCGTCCGCCCCGGCCGACCCGGCAACCCGGATCAGCCGGCAGCGGGATATTATCAATCGCCGGGTGCTGGCGGACGAAATCGAGCAGCTCATCGCCGAACAGGGCATGCCTCAGGCACGCGCGAAAATATTGTCGCTGCTGCAGGACGCGCTGGATAATGGCCGGGCGGAGATCAGCTCCCGCCTGCAGAAAAGGCCCTCGGCGGGTCACGAGATGGCGGCCGCGCAATCCTTTCTGGTCGATCAACTGGTCAGGCTGATCCATGATATCGCGGTCTATCACCAATATCCGGTGAACAATCCCTCGTCCGGCGAGCGGATCGCGGTCATGGCCGTGGGCGGATACGGACGGGGCGAAATGGCCCCGCACAGCGATGTCGATATAGCTTTTCTGACACCGCACAAGACCAACAGCTGGACCGAGCAGGCGGTCGAGGCGATGCTCTACTGGCTATGGGATCTCGGTTTCAAGGTGGGACAGAGCAGCCGTTCGATCGACGAAATGGTACGCATGGCCAGGGAGGATCTGTCGATCCGCACGGCCCTGCTGGAAGGACGCTATATCTGGGGCGACACTGGCGTGTATGAAGAAGCCAAGCAGCGCTTCTTCAATGATGTTGTCGCCGGAACCGACAGCAGTTTCGTCGCCGAAAAACTGGCTGAGCGCGATGCCCGGCACAGGAAAATGGGCGACAGCCGCTATGTCGTCGAACCCAATGTCAAGGAAGGCAAGGGCGGGCTGCGCGATCTGCAGACGCTCTACTGGATCGGCAAATATATCCACCGGGTGACGTCCGCCGGGGAGCTGGTCGATGTCGGCCTGCTCACCGCCGACGAGTTCAAGCGCTTTCGCAAGGCCGCCAATTTTCTCTGGGCGGTGCGCTGCCACATGCACGATATCACGGGCCGCGCCGAAGACCGGCTGACCTTCGATCTGCAGCCCGAAGTGGCGCGGCGGATGCGCTTTGCCGATCGCCCCGGAAAGTCGTCGGTCGAGCGCTTCATGCAATATTATTTCCTGAATGCGAAAGTCGTCGGCAACCTGACCGGGGTCTTCCTGGCCCATCTCGACGAGACGCACAACGCCGGGGTGCGCCGGTTCCTGCCATCGCTGACCCGCAAGCCGAAAAAGCTCAACGGCTTCGTCCTGGATCGCGGCCGGCTCGCCCTCCCCCATGAAAAATTCTTCGAGGAAGACCCCGTCCGGCTGCTGGAAATTTTCTGGCTGGCCGACAAGCACGAACTGGAGGTCCATCCGCTGGCGATGCGGTCGGCGCGGCGCGATGCCAAGCTGATCGACAACCGGATCCGCAAGGATGCGCGCGCCAACAAGCTGTTTCTCGAGGTGCTCTGCTCGCCGCGCGATCCCGAACTGGTCCTGCGCTGGATGAACGAGGCGGCGATCTTTGGTCGTTTCATCCCCGATTTCGGTCGCGTTGTCGGGCAGATGCAGTTCGACATGTATCATCACTATACCGTTGACGAGCACAGCATCCGGGCGATTGGCCTGCTCGCCAGGATCGGCCGGGGTGACCTGCAGACAGACCATCCCAACAGCACGGCGACGATGGAAAAACTGCAGAATCGCCGGGTCTTGTTCGTCGCGACGCTGCTGCACGACATCGCCAAGGGCCGTGGCGGCGACCACAGCATCCTCGGTGCGGAAGTGGCGATGAAGCTTTGCCCGCGGCTCGGCCTGAAGCCGCACGAGACCGAGCTGGTTGCCTGGCTGGTTCGCAATCATCTGCTGATGTCGGCGGTCGCCTTCAAGCGCGACCTTTCCGATTTCAAGACCATCCAGGATTTCGCCAGCCGGGTGAAGAGCGTCGAGCGTCTTCGCCAGCTCACGGTGCTGACCGTGGTCGACATTCGCGCGGTCGGACCGGGGGTCTGGAACAGCTGGAAACGGCAGTTGCTGACCGACCTGTTCGAAGCGGCGCAGGAAATGCTGCTGCTCGGTCACAAGCAGCGGGGCCGCAAGGACCGGATCGAAGAGAAAAAGGCGGTACTGGCCGAAGCGCTGGCATTGCCCGAAGCCGAATTCAACAAACTGGCCAGGAATTTCACCGATGCCTACTGGATAGCCGAGCCAGATGATATCATTGCCCAGAACGCCCGGCTCGTGCTGGAAGCCGGGGACACGGATCTTGCGATTTTCGCGGATGTCTATCCCGAGCGCGGCGCCACTTTGATCACCGTATATGCGGCCGACCATCCGGGGCTTTTTTACCGGATCGCGGGAGGGATCCATGTTTCGGGCGGCAATATCATCGACGCGCGCATCCACACCACCCGCAACGGCATGGCACTGGATAATTTCCTCGTCCAGGACCCGCACGGCAAGGCCTTTTCCGAGAAAGGGCAGCTGGACCGGCTGAAAAAGGCGGTCGAGGATGCGATGGCCAACCGCACGAAGCTCTCCACCAAGCTGGAGGCCCGCCCGCTCGCCCATTCGCGCGCCGGGGCCTTCACCATCACGCCCTTTGCCCTGGTCGACAACGAGGCGTCCAACCGGTTTACCGTGATCGAGGTCAATGCGCAGGACCGCCCGGCCTTGCTCAATGAGCTGGCCTACGCGCTGTTCGAATCCAAGGTCACGGTGCACAGCGCCCATATCGCTACCTATGGCGAGCGCGCGGTGGATACTTTCTATATCACCGATCTGCTCGGCGGAAAGATCACCAGCAAGCAGCGTCTGAACGGGCTGCAGAAACGCCTGACCAATGCAGCGGAACGCAAGACAGCCAAGGAAGCCGCCTAGGGCAGCTTGTCCTTCAGTGCCGCCAGCGCGCCGAATGGACCCGCTTCTTCTTCCGATTTGAGCATTTCCCGCGCCACGACATCGGCATTGGGACCCCGCGGAAACGGATCAAGCGCCAGATAGAGGGTCTGGGCGATGGCTTCGCCGAGATCGAGCTGGCCATTGTGAAATTCCATGACGTCGCAATCTTCCTCGGTGAGTTCGATTTCCTCATCAGCACCGTCGATTTCCAGTTCGGGCACGAAGGCGATGTCAAAATCCTCGCGCAGCCGGACCTGGAAACTTTCCCCGGTTACCGAACAGCGCTGCTGCAGATCGGATTCGATTCGCCCGCTGAAGCCGATCCGGTTTTCCCCGGCCCGCAATGTATAGGCGGCGTCCAGTGTTGTGATTTTTGGCAGGTCAAATCTCTGCGCCAGCTTTTGCCGCTCTTCCTCGTTTGCCGACAGCTTGCCGGAACGCGGTGCAGAGCCGATTTCGGAAAGCCGGACGATATGGGAAAATTCTGGCCTGTCCGTCATGCGGTCGGTCCGCTGGCCGGAAGCTGTCCGGCAATGATGGCGTCCGCCTCGCTCGCATGCAGCGCGGCATGAAAGGCGCTCAGCCGGCTGGCAAGAATGTCCAGCGCCGCATCCTCGGGCTTCTCACCGCGAAAAATATTGCGGACAATGGCCGCGCGCAGGTCCGCCCCCTTTTCCAGAGCCTCCCGATAGGCGCCGACCCGGCCGCCCAGCGCCCCCATCATGCGCCCGACATGCTTGCCGACAATCATGTCGCCAATGCCGATCTGGCGCAGCTGGCCGTCCATGTCGCGGATGAAAAGTTCGGTCAGCCAGGCCAGTTCCTGGCCACGCGCCTCGTCCTTTTCGAGCCGGATCAGGACCAGCGAGAAGATCGCGGCGATCATGTCGAACCGTCCGTCCAGGCTGTCCGGCACCTGCGCCTCTTCATACCAGGCCAGCTGCCGCCCTTCGCGGACAATCGCGTTGTACAGCGGCTGCATCTTCGCGTTGGGATTGTCGCGGGAAAAAATCTTGCTGAAAAAGGACATTGCTGGTTCCGCTGGTTGAATCGTAAGTTTATGGACGATCGGGGCGTTTGTTAAGTCTGGATACAGGGCATATTGATATTTATGGCGCGAGATGCAATGGGCGATGACGGGTCGGCTGCCGATATGGCGCTGGCTGGATAGTGGAGAATGAGTTCAATGGTCGGCAATATCAGAAAATACAGTCTGTGGCTCGGGCTCATGGCCGGCACCATGGCGATTGCGGGTTGCGCCCAGGTGCGCGGCCATCAGGGATATATTGCCGATGAAGTGCTGATGTCGGCAATCCAGCCGGGCGTCGACAACCGCCAGTCCGTGGAAGCTTCGCTCGGCCGTCCGACCTTCACCGGACAGTTTGATGACAATACCTGGTATTATCTGTCCCGCGACACGCGCCAATATGGTTTCAACAACCCCCGTCCCCGCGATCAGCAGGTGATGCGCGTGCAATTTGATGCCGACGGAAATGTCGCCGCTGTCGATCGTACCGGCCTCGAACTGGTCGCGAACATCAGCCCGTCGGGCGACAAGACCCCGACTCTGGGCCGTGACCGCTCCTTTTTCGAAGAGCTTTTCGGCAATATCGGCGCGGTTGGCGCGCCCGGGGCACAGGGCCCGAGCAACGACCCGACCCGGCCCTGACGATTTCGTTTATTTGGCAATGCCGCTGGCGGCGAGAACCGCCAGGGTAACCAGTTCCGATGCGCTGGACGCCATGGTGGCGATCTGTACCGATTTCTCCAGTCCGACCAGCATCGGCCCGATCACCGAATCGCCACCCAGTTCGCGCAGCAATTTTGCCGACAGGTTGGCGGATTGCAGCCCGGGCATCACCAGTACATTGGCCGGCTGCGACAGACGGCTGAACGGATAGTTCGCCATCAGCTTGGGATTGAGCGCCACATCGGGTGCCATTTCGCCTTCATATTCGAAATTGACGCGCCGCTGGTCGAGCAGCGCCACCGCTTCCCGCAGATTCTCCAGCCAGCGGCCTTCGGGATTGCCAAAGGTCGAATAGCTGAGGAAGGCGACGCGTGGCTCGTGCCCCATTTGCCGGGCGACTGCTGCTGTCTGTTCGGCGATATCAGCGAGTTCGTGCGCCGAGGGCCGTTCGTTGACCGTGGTGTCGGCCATGAAAACCGTATGATGCTGGCCGACCATGATATGGATGCCAAAGGCGGTGCGGCCTTTCTCGACATCAATCACCTTCGCGACATCGCGGAAGGTTTGCGAATAGGGGCGGGTGACGCCGGTGATCATGGCATCGCCCTGGTCCATGGCCAGCAGGGCCGACCCAAAGATGTTGCGATCCTGATTGACCATGCGCTTGATATCGCGCTCCATATAGCCGCGGCGGTGGAGGCGCTCGTACAGCATGCTCACCATGTCGGGGACCAGCGGACTGTTGCGGCTGTTGTGCACTTCGAAGCTGTCCGGATTGCGCACACCCAGTTCCTTCAGCTTTTCCCGGACACGATCGTCGCGGCCGACCAGAACAGGCGTGCCATAGCCACCGTCCTGGAACTGGATCGCCGCGCGCAGCACGACATCCTCCTCGGCCTCGGCAAAAATGATCCGCTTTGGCAGCAGGCGGCAGGCCTCATAGGCCTGGGTCAGCACCGACGTGGTCGGGTTGAGGCGGGCCTTCAGGCTCTGGCGATAGGCGTCCAGATCCTCGATCGGCTTCTGGGCAACGCCGCTGTCCATGGCCGCTTTCGCAACCGCAGCCGATACAACGTCCATCAGGCGCGGATCGAAAGGGGCGGGGATGATATAGTCGACACCAAAGCTCGGCGCGTTGCCACCGTAGGCAACGGCGACCTCCTCCGGAACCTGTTCGCGAGCCAGTTCGGCAATCGCATGGGCGGCGGCGACTTTCATCTCCTCGTTGATCCGGGTCGCCCGCACGTCCAGCGCGCCGCGGAAGATGAAGGGAAAGCCCAGCACATTGTTGACCTGATTGGGATAATCGGAACGGCCGGTGGCAATGATCGCATCCGGCCGCGCCGCCTTGGCGTCGGGCGGCGTGATTTCCGGATCGGGATTGGCCATTGCAAAAATGATTGGCTTCGGCGCCATGTCCTTGACCATCTCCGGCTTCAGGGCACCTGCCGCAGACAGGCCCAGGAATACATCGGCTCCGGTCAGCGCGTCGGTCAGGCTGCGCGCGTCGGTATCGATGGCATGGGCCGATTTCCACTGGTCGACATCGTCGCGGCCGCGATAGATGACACCCTTGCGATCGCACATGGTCAGATTGTCATGCGGAACGCCCAGGCTCTTGATTAGCGAGGCGCAGGCAATGGCCGCAGCGCCGGCACCGTTGACGACCACCTTGATATCTTCGATCTTTCGGTCGGTCAGCAGGCAGGCGTTGATGATCCCGGCAGCGGCGATGATCGCCGTGCCATGCTGGTCATCATGGAATACCGGGATATTCATCCGGTCGCGCAGGGTCTGCTCGATGATAAAGCAATCGGGCGCGGCAATATCTTCCAGGTTGATGCCGCCGAAACTGGGTTCCATGATCTGGACGGCGTTGATGAAGGCGTCCGCATCCTCGGTGTCAAGTTCGATATCGATCGAATCGACATCGGCGAAGCGCTTGAACAGCACTGCCTTGCCTTCCATCACCGGTTTCGCGGCGAGCGCGCCGAGATTGCCCAGGCCAAGGATCGCGGTGCCGTTGGAAATCACGGCAACCAGATTGCCCTTTGCGGTATAATCATAGGCTTTCGAGGGGTCTTCGGCGATCGCCCGGACCGGGACGGCAACGCCGGGCGAATAGGCGAGGCTCAGATCGCGCTGGGTCGCCATCGGCTTCGACGCGATAATCTCGATTTTTCCGGGGCGGCCGTGGGAGTGAAAAAGCAGGGCTTCCCGTTCGGAAAATTCCAGATTGCTATCTTTCTTGTCGGCCAAATTATATCTCCGTATATCAGGTAGTCGGCTTGTGCGCGCCGATCGGATGGTCACGTCCCGTGGCAAGGCTTACTCGTTTTGACGCAGGGTCGCAATATCAAGTAAATTTCAAGAGGATATGTTCGCCGCCCTTTTATGTGACGCTGCACTCGGCTATCGCGGGGCATGGCAACCCGGATTCAGGACAAGGCGGAAAAACCGAGCAAGACGCCCGCATCGGCACCGGACAAGCTGACGCCGATGATGGAGCAATATTTCGGCTTGAAGGAGAAGGCCGGCGATTGCCTGCTGTTCTACCGGATGGGCGATTTCTTCGAACTGTTTTACGAGGATGCCAGGCTCGCTGCGGCGACGCTGGATATCGCGCTGACCTCGCGGGGCAAGAATGCCGGCGATGTGATCCCGATGTGTGGGGTCCCGGTCCACGCAGCGGAAGGCTATCTGGCGAAGCTGATTCGCGCCGGATTCAAGGTGGCCATTGCCGAACAGGTGGAAACCCCGGCCGAAGCCAAGGCGCGCGGCGGCTACAAGGCGCTGGTCGCCCGCGATATCATTCGCTACGTGACCGCCGGCACCTTGACCGAAGATAATTTGCTCGATGCGCGGAGCGACAATATGCTGGTCGCGCTCGCCGAGGTGCAGGGCGAGATCGGACTGGCGGCAGCGGACATTTCGACCGGCAATTTCGAACTGGCCACGATTGCCGATGATGCCCCCGACGCGGAACTCGCACGGCTCTCGCCCTCGGAAATCATCTGTCCGCCCTCCCTGCTAGCCCGCCTCGCCAAGGCGACCGGTTGGGCAAAGGAACATTTCGACAGCATCCGCGCGGAACAGCGGCTGCGCGAGCATTTCGGGGTGGCGACACTCGACGGCATGGGCGAATTTTCCCGCGCCGAACTGGCCGCCGCTGGCGGCCTGATCGCCTATGTTGACCATGTGTCGCAGGGGCATGCCCCCTATCTGCATCCGCCGAAAAAGCGCGAAACGCGTGAATTTCTGTCGATCGATGGACCGACGCGCGCCAGTCTGGAAATTGACCGGACGCTGGCAGGCGGACGCGAGGGCAGCCTGCTGCACGCGATCGACCGGACGGTAACCCCGGCCGGCGCGCGCTTGCTGGCGCGCGATCTGTCCGCGCCGCTGTTCGCCGAAAGGCCCATCAACAAGCGGCTCGGGCTGGTGCAGTGGTTCCATGACGGTCCGGCCATCCGCGACGATGTCCGCAGCGAATTGAAGGCGCTGCCCGATATCGGCCGGGCGCTCGGCCGGGTCTCTGCAGGGCGGGGCAGCCCCCGCGATCTCGGTCAGATCCGCGACGGTCTCGCCGGAGCGCGGATCCTGCGCGAGCGCCTGGCGCTGGCGCTGGGCCTGCCGGAGCTGCTCGAAAATCTGCTGCCCGCGCTTGATGGCCATGGTGAACTGGTCGATCTGCTGGCCCGGGCGCTGGTCGAGACCCCGCCGACCGAAATGGCCAATGGCGGCTATATCGCGGCGGGCTATGACCCGGCGCTGGACGAATTGCGCAGCGCCGGTTCCGATGGCCGCCAGTCGATCGCGAAGCTGGAGGCGCGCTACCGCGAGACCACCGGGATCAACACGCTCAAGATCAAGCATAATGCCGTGCTCGGCTATTTCATCGAGGTGCCCGCTCGGCACGGCGATAACCTGATGGCCGAAAATTCGGGCTTCGCCCACCGGCAGACCCTGGCCGGGGTGGTGCGGTTCAATTCGACCGACCTGCACGAGGAGGCGCTGCGCGTGTCGCAGGCCGGGGCGCATGCCCTGGCGGCGGAAGCAGCGCATTTCGAGCAGCTGGTCGACCGGGTGCTGGCGCGCAAGCAGGCGATCAGCGAAAGCGCCGATGCGCTCGCCCGTATCGACGTCGGCGCCGCGCTTGCCGAACGCGCCGTCGAGGGCCAGTGGTGCCGTCCGCAATTCGTCGACGGCAACATGCTCGATATCGTCGCCGGTCGTCACCCCGTGGTCGAGGCCGCGCTCGCGGCGAGGGGCGAGGCCTTTGTCGCCAATGATTGCGCCCTGCGCCAGGACGAGCGTTTGTGGCTGGTGTCGGGCCCCAATATGGGCGGCAAGTCGACCTTCCTGCGCCAAAATGCGCTGATCGTCATTCTCGCGCAGGCTGGCGGCTTTGTTCCTGCCTCGTCTGCGAAGCTGAGCCTCGTCGACCGCCTGTTCAGCCGCGTCGGCGCCTCCGACAATCTCGCTCAGGGCCGCTCGACCTTCATGGTCGAAATGGTCGAAACCGCAGCGATCCTGTCGCAGGCTACTGAGAAAAGCTTTGTCATCCTGGACGAAGTGGGCCGGGGCACCTCGACCTATGACGGTCTGGCGCTGGCCTGGGCGGTGGTCGAGGCGGTGCATGAGACCAACCGCTGCCGCTGCCTGTTCGCGACCCATTATCACGAACTGACCCGGCTCGCCGACCGGCTCGATGCCTTGTCGCTGCACCATGTCCGCGCCCGCGAATGGAAGGGCGATCTGGTGTTGCTGCACGAATTGGCCAAGGGTCCCGCGGACCGCAGCTACGGTCTTGCCGTGGCCAAGCTGGCCGGCATCCCGAAACCGGTGCTGGCGCGGGCGAAATCGGTGCTCGACAAGCTGGAAGCGGGCAAGGCGGAAACCGGCGGTCTCGCTGCGGGTCTCGGCGATTTGCCGCTGTTCGCGGCCAGCCTTGCAGAAGTCGCGGAAAAATCCGATAGCTTGCGCGAAGCGCTGCGCGCACTGGATGTGGACGCCCTGTCGCCGCGCGAGGCGCTGGACCAATTATACGCGCTGAAGGCGCAACTCGAGCAGGAATGACGACATGAAGAAATGGATTTTGATATTGCTGGCCGTGGCCCTCGTCGGCGGCGGCGCCTTTGTCTATCAGACCCGCAGTGCCAATGCCGAACCGCTCGAAGTCGGCGCGACCGCGCCCGATTTTACCACGACCGGCGCGCTCGCCGGCAAGGAATTTCGATTTTCGCTCGCCGACAAGCTGAAAGACGGCCCGGTCGTGCTCTATTTCTTCCCCAAGATATTTACCGAGGGCTGCACGATCGAGGCCAATATGTTCGCCGAGGCCACCGCCGAATTCACCGCAGCCGGTGCCACCGTGATCGGCATGTCGGGTGACGATATCGAGGGTCTGAAGAAATTCTCGACCTCCGAATGCCGCGACAAGTTCGCGGTCGCCCGTGCGGATGACGGCATCATCGCCGCCTATCAGGTCCGCATGGCACCCGGTCTGGCGATGACCAACCGTACCAGCTATGTGATCGACCGCAATGGCAGGATCGCCTTTGTCCACAGCGCGAAGCAACCCCAGGGCCATGTCACCGGAACGCTCGAAAAAGTGAAGCAGCTTTCCAAAAGCTGATTAAAGGCTTGCTTTTGCCCCGCCCCTATACTGAAAGACGCCGATGACCAACCATTCACCCGATCCCGCGATGCTCGCAAAGGCGGAAACGCTCACCGATGCCTTGCCCTATATGCAGCGCTATACCGGCAAGACCTTTGTCGTGAAATATGGCGGTCACGCGATGGGGGACGCGACGCTGGCGCGCAATTTCGCCGAGGATATCGTGCTGCTGAAGGCGGTCGGGATCAATCCCGTTGTCGTCCATGGCGGCGGCCCGCAAATTGGCGCGATGCTGGAGCGGGTCGGCGTCGAAAGCAAATTTGTCGACGGCCTCCGCGTCACCACCAAGGAAACCGCCGAGATCGCCGAAATGGTGCTCTCGGGCGCGATCAACAAGGAACTGGTCAGCTGGATCGAAAAGGCCGGCGGCCATGCGATCGGCATCTCCGGCAAGGACGGCGGTTTCGTCAAGGCCGCCAAGCTGCGCCGCACAGAACGCGACCCCGACAGCAATATCGAACGGATCATCGATCTCGGCTATGTCGGCGAACCGAAGACGGTCAACCGCAGCGTCGTCGACATGATTTCTTCTGCCGGCATGATCCCGGTGATCGCACCGATCGGCGTGGGCGAGGATGGCCATACCTATAATATCAATGCCGACACCATGGCCGGTGCGGTTGCCTCGGCGCTTCGGGCCGCGCGCCTGTTCCTGCTCACCGATGTCGCTGGCGTGCTCGACAAGCAGGGCGACCTGCTAACCGATCTCGCGCCCCGGGCGATCGGCGGACTGGTCAAGGACGGCACCATCTCCGGCGGCATGATCCCGAAGCTCGAAACCTGCGTGAAGGCGGTGCAGGAAGGTGTCGACGCGGCGGTCATCCTCGACGGCCGGATACCGCATGCGATGCTGCTCGAAATCTTCACCAGCAAGGGTGCTGGCACCCTGGTCCGGGATGATTTTGAATCGGTTGATTAAACGGCCAACTGTCTTATATATATGATACAGCACATTTCTGGCGATACCGGCGACAAACCGCTGGCCGCTCTGCCAGAATATCGATAAAGGGTCCGCCATGGCATTTGCAATTCTTCAGATCATTTCCATCCTGCTCAACGTGGCGATCACCATCATCATCGTGCAGGCGATCATGAGCTGGCTGCTCGCCTTCAACGTCATCAATTTGCAGAATGATATTGTTCGCGCCATCTGGACGACCCTGGATGCGCTGACGGCACCAATCTACAATCCGATCCGCAAGATCATGCCGGATTTCGGTGCGATTGACCTGACCCCGATGGTGGTCATCATCGGCATCATCATCCTGCAGGATGCGATCCTGCCGCCGATCGCCCAGGCGCTTCTCGGTTGACCGCAGCGCAGATCATCGACGGCAAGGCCTTTGCTGCCGGTCTGCGCGACCGGATCAGGGATGCGGTTCCCGCCTTTGTGAAGCAAACCGGCCGCGCACCCGGCCTTGCCGTGGTGCTGGTCGGCGAGGACCCGGCCAGCCAGGTCTATGTCGCATCCAAGCACAAGGCAACGATCGCCGCCGGCATGGAAAGTTTCGAGCACCGCTTGCCGGCCGATACATCGCAGGCAGACCTGGTCGCGCTGGTCGAGCAGCTGAACGCCGACGAGACCGTCGACGGCATATTGGTCCAGCTGCCGCTGCCTGCCGGCCTGGACGAAAAGACCGTGGTCATGGCAATCGATCCGGACAAGGATGTCGACGGCCTGCACGTGATCAACGCCGGCCGCCTCGCCAATGGCGAAGAGGCGCTGACGCCCTGCACGCCGCTGGGCAGCCTGATGCTGCTGAAAGACACGTTGGGTGATCTCACCGGCCTCGACGCTGTTGTCGTCGGCCGCTCGATCCTCGTCGGCAAGCCGATGGCGCAGCTGCTGCTGGCCGAAAATTGCACCGTCACCATGGCCCACAGCCGGACGCGAAACCTTCCCGATGTCGTCCGCCGCGCCGATATTGTCGTCGCCGCTGTCGGTCGTGCGGAAATGGTGAAGGGCGACTGGCTGAAAGACGGAGCCGTGGTAATCGATGTCGGTATCAACCGGCTGGATCCGGAGCCCGGCCAGGAAAAGGGCCGTCTGGTCGGCGATGTCGCCACGTCCGAGGCGCTTGATCATGTGCGGGCGATCACGCCGGTACCGGGAGGGGTTGGCCCGATGACCATTGCGGTGCTATTGCGCAATACGCTGGTCGCCGCATCCGCGCGCGCTGGGCTAGATAAACCAAAGGGTCTGTAATGCGAATATTTGCCGCCACCGGAATCGCCCTGCTGCTGGCTGGTTGCGTCGGCAGCGCCGTTCCTCTCAGCGACCGCGAACGCTATGATCGGGTGATGGGAGCGCCGGTAGCCAATCCGAGCGCGATCGTGCAGGCGGAACTGGCTTTCGCCCGGCTGGCGCAGGAAAAGGGGCAATGGACCGCGTTTCGCGAAACCGCCGCCGACGATGCGATCATGTTCACACCTGATCTGGTCAACGCGCAGCAATGGTTGAAAAATAAGCCTGACCCGGCCCAGGCGGTCACCTGGCAGCCCCATCATATCTATATGTCCTGCGACGGCAGCATGGCCGTTTCGACCGGTGCCTGGCAAAATGCAAAAGGCGAGACCGGTCATTTCACCACCATCTGGCAACAGCAGGATTTTGGCCAGCGTCGCCAAGACAGGAAGGTCGACTGGAAATGGGTCTTTGACGACGGCCAGCCGCTCGATACACCGCTGGCAGAGCCTGACTATGTCGAAACCGAAGTGGCGTCCTGCACGCCAGGCAGCGCAGCCGCATTTCCGGCCCAGCTGCCGACGAACAAGGGTCGGTCGGGGGCCTCGGTCGACGGTACGTTGCGGTGGAACGCGGCAGTTGCCGATAATGGCTCGCGCACCGTCTATGCCGAACTGGCCCGGGAAGATGGCAGCTTCGCGCGGGTCCATGAATATACCGTCCCTCCACCGACCGAATGATCGAACTTTTCATCTCTGCCTTCATCACCTTTTTCGTGGTGATCGATCCGCCCGGCTGCGCACCGATCTACGCCAGTCTGACCAGCAACGTGCCGCCGCGCGATCGCCGGGTCATGGCCATTCGGGCGATCGTGGTCGCTGCAGTGATATTGCTGGTCTTTGCCCTGTTCGGCGAACCGATGCTGAGCGCCCTGGGCATCAGCCTCGACAGCTTCCGTATCGCCGGCGGCATCATGCTGTTCCTGATCGCGCTGGAAATGGTGTTCGAGAAGCGCACCGAACGGCGCGAGGACCGGGCGCAGGAGATTATCGAACAACCCGAAATCGAGGATGTATCGATCTTTCCGATGGCCATGCCGATGATCGCGGGACCGGGCTCGATTGCCGCTGTCATGCTCCTGACCTCCCAGAATGACGGACTCAACAACGCGTTTGTCATCATGGGGGCGCTGGGAGCGGTGCTGTTGCTCACGCTGGTCGGACTGATCGCTGCCGGCCCGCTGATGCGGATATTGGGCAACAAGGTCGAGGCGGTCATCACGCGGGTGCTGGGTGTTATCCTGGGCGCGCTTGCGGTGCAATTTGTCGTCGACGGGCTGAGCGCGAGCTTCTGACCGACCGGCCCGGCGTCATCCGCGGATCACGCCCTTCTGCAGCAGCAGCTGAAAGGCGCGCTCGGCCAGCAACGGATTGGTGATCAGGCGTCGGATCAGTTCCTCCTGGCTTTCATCCTTGTCATTGCCATAGGCCGCAACCAGCCGGTCCCATGAGTGCCGGGAATCCTCGATGCGGTCGTTTTTGGCATAGACCATCGCCATGGCTATGTCATAATAGGGGCCGACCCCGGTACTGGACGGCACGATTTGCTCGGCAAAGGTCAGGGCTTCCTTGTCCTTGCCTTCTGCCAGCAGGGTCAGCACGAGTGCCGTCTCCGCGACAATCGATCCGCGCGGGTCGAGGACGATGGCCCTCTTCAGATAGCCGATCGCGTCCGGATCGTTGCACACGAATAGATAGGCGCCAGTCTGGGCCTGAATCGCCGATTCATAGGGGGCGAGTTCGGCTGCCTTTTCAGCAAAAAACTTGCCCCGGCTGCAATTGCCATTGAAAAAACTGGACCGGGCGAGCGCGAAATTCGCCGATGCGTCTTCCCTGCCGCGCACCATGGCGCGGCGGGCATATTCCAGTCCCGCGTCGGGGTCCGGCGGTCTGCCGGTTGCCTCCTCGCGCAGGAAGGAGAAGAAGGAGGCCGCCGCCAGAATCCGGCTGTCGAGCGGGTCGACCGCAAGCGATTGCTCTATGCAGGATTCGACAACCGGCAATAGGGCGGGGTCGCGGTTGGCTCGGTAGTTCTCGAACCGGAGGAGGCAGGAATAGCCGATCATCGCGTCGGCGGGCAGATGCTTGCGCTGGTCCGCGGCGATTACACCGTAAATGCCGCCCACGCGGCTGGCGATGGGGCCAAGCTTTTCGGGATAGTCGGCAACCGATACCGGCAGCGCAATCTTGGTTGACCAGATCGTCTCCTGGCGGAGCAGGGACGTCAGCGAAAAACTGGCTTCGGGACCGGTCGCGCCTTCCGTCAGCTGGCTTTGGAACAGATAGGCATTTTCCTCCCGTTCAAGCGCAGCGTCTGAGCCACTCGTGGCCGCGAGACGAACCTGTCCCGAACTGGCAAAGGCATCGGCGAAAAAATTCCGTATCCGGCCCGAACGGTCATTGGCTGTTCTACCGGATTCCGGATCGGCGGATACTATATATATTTTCGGTGGGAGGCTGTAGCTCTCCGGATCCTGTGCGATATCCGATTGAACGGCGGTGGCACTGTTCAGCAACCAGATCAATCCGATCGCGATAAGGAGGAAGAAGGCGGCCAGACCGAGGGTTGACTGCCGTTTGTCCAGCAGCCGAGCCACGATTCCTTTGTCCCGCTTCCCGCCATTGTCGTCCGTGTCCGCCACCGCGATACCGATCATTTTGTCGTCCGGCGCGCTTTCGTCCACCGCAATTTCGACGGCATAATGGCCAATCGGGATATGCAGCTGATGCGTCCCTCCGTGGGCAGCATAATGGGCAGCGAGCATTTTGCGCAATCTGCCGACCTGAACCCGGGGATAGCTGTCGGCCTGGACGTCAAAATCTTCGGAACGACCGAGCCCGTCTACCGCCACCTGATAGGCTTTGGGCGGATGGCCCGGGTTGGAAATGGCTTCTTCCACCAGATAGTTCAGCAGTTGCGACATGACCGGGGAGCGCACGAAATCGGGCGATTGCAGAAGGGAACGGGTTTCCGCGCGAAGCAGCTCGGCTCGTCGCTCATCCGGGATCGGTGAGGACATTATTCCGGTCTTCCTTTCGTCAGGCAATTGTCCGAATGGCAGGCGGAAGGGGCAGGCAGGAGGATCACGGGAAGGCCACCCAGTCGCGCAGGCTGATCCAGCCTTCGCGGCCAACGATGATATGATCGTGCACGGTCAGTTCGAGTTCCTTGGCCGCCTTCAGCAGCCTGCTGGTGGCGTCGATATCGCCTTCGCTGGGGCTGGGATCCCCTGACGGATGATTATGCGCCAGGATCAGGGCCGTGGCATCCAGAGCGAGCGCGCGTTTCAGTATTTCCCGCGGATAGATGGGCGCCTCGGAAATCGATCCTCTGCTGACGACTTCGTCGCTGAGCAGCCGGTTTCTGCAGTCCAGAAACAACACGCGCACTTCTTCGACCGGCAATCGCGCCATCGCCACAATGAGATATTCGATCACGTCCGTGGCTTTGGACAGGCAGATGCGATCCAGCATCTTGTCCTTGGACGAGATCAGCATCGCTTCGCGCACCACCGACAGGATGGCCCGACCCGGATCGCTTTCGGTTGCCCGCGAATCTGAATATAATACGGCGGCAAAGGACCCGTATTCCGCGATCAGGGATTCAGCGACGGCAGAGGCATTGTCTATCTTTGCAAGGCTGAAAAGTCGCTCCAGGATCTGTCGACCCCGTACCGCTGAAGACGCTGCTGATGGCGGTAGGTGCCGATGGCCAGTACGATCAGCATCGGATAGGCCCAGATTGCCGCTATCACGAAATAGGCCTGGGGAAGAAGCTCCGGGATGACTATCATGGGGATATGTGACAAAACTTGTATTACTTGCATTGAGCATATCCATAACGTCCAATATCTTTCTGCCTTTAGTGCCAGCACTACAAATGCCGACAACATTGCCAAATCGGTGATTAAAATCCCGACCTCGGGTTGCGCAAACCTGTGCTCCGACGACGAGGCCGCAATAATCGTCAGTATGATTCCGAGAACGAAGATCATCACGGCCCGTCGTTCGGGCGGCCCTCCCTTGATCGCCGAATAGAAGCAAACGGCGAGCATGAGTGCTACAAAGAAATCGATGCGCGACATTTGGATACACGACCAAATAAAGAATGATCGGTCAAGCCTCGCGCATTGATTCTAGGCGCTTTTAACTACGTGAAGGGGGTTGTCGAGCGTGTCAGCGGCTGATGCTTGAGCGGGCGGGCATTCGAAGACATCACCCCAGCTCACGGTCCGCAATCCGGCATCTTCCCGATCTTCGGCAAGATGCTGATGGGCGGCGACGACTTCGCGGTAGGAGCGGGCCGTCTGGGCTGCGGCGTCAATCAGCTTTTCGGATGCTTCCATTCCTGCAGTCAGGGAAAAGCGCGTGCCCGGAGCGAGCCGGGCGGCCGCAATACTGCTCATCAGTTCACCCATCTGGACCATGGTCAGATTCAGGGATTTTTCGACCTCGTGGATTTTTGTCGCAATGGGACGGGCGGCTTCGATTCGTTGGTTCAACATGCTACTCTCCTGACGCCGGAATTACGGGGGCGTCCAATGGGTGACCAAAATTCCAGGGATTAACTCGGGCTGATCAACCTGCTCACCAACATCGCGGCAAGGCAGACAAAGGCAAATGCGAAGGCAAGCTTGACCGCCAGGTCGGCAATCGCCCAAATTCGCGCTCCCTTGTCTAGATCATTGACCAGTTCTCCCTGCTTGCGAAACGGCACCGACAGGAGTGGATTGGAGAAAGTGGCATAGGACTGATAGGCCGACTGCACTTCCCTGACCCTGTCGGGTGACGCTGCCTGTTGTCCAGGCAGGGGATAAATTGCGTCGGATTTGCGCTGTGGCGCAATCCCAATATTCTTGGGTACAAAATTTTTGGGTTCATATCCCTCGTGCTCGGCCAGCATCCGTGCGGCGGCCTTGCTGCTCGTGACCTGCAGTTTCTGCCGTGCCGATCGCAGCCGTTCATTGATGATATTGGGCGTCACCCCGATTTCCTGCGCTGCGGTCTTGGCATCATGCCCCTGCAACAGCAGGTGCAATGCCTCTTTCTCGTTGTCGTTCAGAATATCGCAAATCAGGCTGGTCATCACATCATCATATGTCAGGGGCATTCATTTGGCAAAAAGGAATGGTCAGCATAATGCTAACCTTCGGATTCCCTTGCACAAAGAATGCGGTGTCGAAGGTTCCTTCGAGGGTTATATCTGATGTAACCGCTACAAAATGTTAACAGGAGCCGACAAATTAATGCCGAATTTCCGAAAGACTGCGCGTTGCAACGCCCGCCGGATTAACATGTAACCCCTGTACGGGCGTTGATACGGTTTGATACTCGGGAAGCTGGGCGGGTCGGTCCATATTGATCGTTGTTCGGCAAGAAGTCGTTGGCAATGGTTTGTTCGGAAGGGCGGTCTAGGATTCTGGTCCCCCTGAATGACAGCCCGCCGCCCGATCAATTGCTATGATCTGGAGCGAATCGAATATTCTGGTCAGTATTCCTTCGCTGCAATCGACCTCCGGTCCGAACCAAAAAGGGAGCGTGCCTCCCAGCAACGCTTCTTTGGGAAGTCAGATCCGGGTTGATCCAAATTCTCCCATAAATTGGATCAACCCGGAGATGATTGAGACGAACATCGCGTCCGGATGAAATCTGCTGCGTTCGGATTGTACAGAGTGACATTTGGTTGCGTAGCGTAGAGATTGTGAATGGTATGAAAACGGAAGACAAGCCTATGGGCGACAGGGACAGGGAACTGTTTCTGGGGCATATGGTAACCTGGGGTTCGATCATCACCGGCCTGATCCTGGCGATTACCCTGACTCACTTCAGTGCTGCGGAACCGGAGGAACGCGCTTCCCCGACCCGGGCGGAATCACCCTCCTGACAGAGTAACTGGATAGCGGTAGCCCTATCGGTGCGAGCGAAAAGCGGAACCGCCAATCTTGACTGGGGTCAATGCTCCTCGAGTTTGCGTGCTTCTTCGACCAGCATGACCGGAATGCCGTCGCGGATCGGATATGCCAGGCCCGCGGCTTCGCTGATCAGTTCCTGCGCGTCGATGTCATGGACCAGCGCCGTCCGCGTGATCGGGCAGACCAATATGTCCAGCAGATCCGGATCGATCGACCGCCGCTCCCGGTTCAACGCCCCATCGTTCATTGCAACGTGACCCGGTCATCATCGCCATCCTGCCGCCCGAAAAACTGCAGCAGCTGGATGATCAGTTCGGCGCGATTGGCAAGCCCGTCGACCTCCAGCAGCGCCTGTTTCGACGCTGCATCAAAGGGAGCGATCTGGGCGATGCCGTTGACAAAGGCCATGTCGTCCAGTCGCCCGATACTGTCCCAGTCGACCTGATAGCCCTGCAATTCGGCAAATTTGCGCGATTCGATCTCCAGTGCCGCGCGTTCGGCACTGGCCAGCACTTCGTCCATTTCCATGTCGTCCTCGATCTCGGCCCGGACCTGCCGGAAGGCCGTGGAAGCGTCGATTTCCTCGATGATCCGGAATCGCGCAAGACCTTCCAGCACGACATTGAAGCGGCCGTCGTCCAGCGCCTCGATATCGATGATCTTGCCGACGCAGCCGACGTCGAACAGGGCAGGGCGACTGCCGCCCTCCTTCGGCTGGATCATCCCGATCTGCCGGTCCCGCGCCATCGCGTCGTTGATCAGCGCGCGATAGCGTTCCTCGAATATGTGCAGCGGCAAATGCATGCCGGGAAACAGCAGGGCTCCGGACAGCGGAAAGATCGAGATGCGTTTGGTTTCGCTCATCCGAACAGCAGCGCGCTGAGCTTGCGCCGGGTCGCGGCGACCCATTCGTCTTCCAGGCCGACCATTTCGAACAGCGACAGCAACTTCTGCCGCGCCGCGCCCTCGTTCCAGTCCTTGTCCGCGGCAATGATCGTCAGCAGATGGTCCGCCGCCGCTTCGTGGTCGCCGGTGGCGATCAGCGCGGTGGCGAGATCATATCGCGCCTGATGATCCTTCCCGTCTGCCTCGACCGCCGCCCTGAGCGCTTCCATCGCGCCTTCATCCGGTCTGTCCTTGGCCAGCTGCAATGTGGTCCGGGCCCGTTCGATGGCCGGGTCGCCGTGCAACGGCTCCGGCAGTTCGGCCAGCGCCGCCTCGGCCTGCGCCAGATGTCCCGCACCAACCATTGCGCGGATCAGCCCGCCAACGGCCTCGGCATTGTCGGGGGCCATTTCGGCAATCTGCGCGAATATCCCGGCGGCCCGTTCGGCATCGCCGCCGGCCAGCGCCTCCTCGCCCATCGCCAGCAGCGGGGCAAGATCCTGCTTCGGTTCCGCACCGCCGCCGACAGGCAGCTTTTCCAGCAGCTGGTCGAGCGCGCCGGTCAGTTGGCTCTCGCTGCGCGCGCTGGTCAGGTCGGCGACCGGCTTGCCCTGGAAGATCGCATAGACGGTCGGGATCGACTGCACCTGGAATTGCGCCGCGATAAACTTGTTCTCGTCGACATTGATCTTGGCCAGCACCACGCCCTTGTCGGCATATTGCGCCGCGACCTTTTCCAACAGCGGCGTCAGCGCCTTGCACGGACCGCACCATTCGGCCCAGAAATCGAGGATGACGAGCTTGTCCATGCTCGGCGCCACGACCTCCCGCTGGAAAATCTCCACCGCTTTCTGTTCTTCGACTGTCAGTCCTGCTGTTGCCACATCATGCTCCTGTCATGGCACCGGATCCATGGCCGGACCGGCAACCAAATCGTTCAACTTGTGCGCTTTATGTGGGGAGCGGCGCGCCAATGCCAAGCATATTTTTGCTTTTGCTGCCGGATGGAGGTCAAATGGGGCTTGCGGGGTGCGAAAACCCATGCTAACCGCGCGCCTCAATATGCTGCTGACGATACCCATGTCACAGCCGCCGAGCGGGCGTAGCTCAGGGGTAGAGCACAACCTTGCCAAGGTTGGGGTCGAGAGTTCGAATCTCTTCGCCCGCTCCAGTTTTTCTAAGCAAAATCAGGTATTTGGTAGCTTTGAAGAAGCTAAATGCCTTGCTTACATTGGATTTGAACTTCGGAATGTAAGCATTATGTAAGCAGCCGTGTGAGTAGAATAGCCAAATTTGGCGTTGTTTCACGTTGCCTTTCTCGGAAAGATTTTTGTGCTTAGGGAATTTACCAGCTTGGTGAAACACCAACTGTCATTGTACGCAATTATAGAAATGTGATGGGTGCCTAAGAAGTAGGCAGACCAAAGTCGCAACACATTCACCTCCATTTTTATACGGCCCAATTGGTCCATATCGAAAGCTGGAATTGAAGGTTGCTTCAATTCCATGTTCAATCGCGATTTACATAAAACCTTACACAACATACCCAAAAAGGGTCGATTCCCGGAAATCGTAGATCCGCTCGAAAGATTAAGCGCGTAAACGCTAGGATTTTTTCGGTAGTCTCGCTCGACTCCAAATGTTGTGTATACAAGGAGGAACGATGTTAAAAAGTTTCCGAATTGCCTTTAAAAACGACAACCTCATGTAGAGCATGGTGAGCGAGCTGACATAGACGCGCCCAATAATGTGTAAATCGAAGTTGGGCGGATTATCGGGTCGAGGTACGCGAGTGTGGTGGAATTGGTAGACGCGCGGGATTCAAAGTCCCGTTCCGAGAGGATTGTGGGTTCGATTCCCACCGCCCGCACCATTAAAAAGTGATGATTTTTGTAAGCTTTCAGTCAGTCTCTATTTGAATCGAATTTTCCGTTAGATTTGATCGATCACTTTTGCCGTCAAAATTTAGTCGAAAGTATCACAGAGTATCGACAACTGATTTTATCCAATATTATTGACGGCTTCTGGGCCGAATGCGGAATATCTGCTTTGGGGTCGCGAACCAAAACAGCTGACATTCGGAAACTATCTGCTGCGGACGTTTCGGCTCGCATCCATCAATGACCGTTTATGCTTCCGTACCTGATATGGACACAAATTCCGTCGGTGCGAATTGGCTGTATTTTTCAGTCATTTACTTCCGCGCCGTCTTCTTCGGTAAAGAAGCGCATCTCGAAGAGTTGTTCTTCGTCCGCCTTGTTTGTGGCGCGTATGCTGTGAAGACGGCCCGCTGGCAGATTATCGCGAAAATACTCGACTGACTGCCGCGCGGCTTCCATCGCCATCAACGTGGTCGGCTTCGTGCCGGGCATCTGGATGTCGAGGGTTTGCTTTCGCAGAAAATCGTCTTCCGGAACTCTGAACTTGTATTCTATCTGCATTTTGACACTCGCTCCCATTTTATAAGCCTGCTCATGATGCCGCTTCGCATATTTTTCGTCGAACATTGGCGAGGCAGCATCGCTGGCAATATTCTGGACAATGCCAATCCCAAGCCATGACAACGCTTCAGCTTCGTCCTGCTTGGATTGATCCCAAGCACCCTTCTTGTTCAAATGCCGTGAAAATAGTGCCCTCGCTTCGAGATCAGGTGATCTATGACCTGTTCCCTGCTCGGGGTCCCACTGATTAAAGTCAGCGTTTCCGAAGGATGTTTTGTCCGATCGGGTTTCCATTCCGACAGGGCATGATCGACCGCATCGCATAGGGCTGGCGACTGACTGAAAGATTCCTTGAGTTGTTTCGTCTTGAACTTGCCTCCGCCATACATCGCTTCGATTAGCAGAAATGCAAAACGGAAGGAATCAATATACCGCTTTGCGGCGAACGCCTCGCGTACCATCGATACAAGAGAAGAAATGAAGTCCGGACCTTCGCCGTCTTCGGCGACCATCAAGGCCCGAGTGAACAAATCATAGGCCAGTGGAAGAGGCTTTTGCTCCTTCTTTCCCATCTGAAAGGAAGGCAAGGCGATCTGCCCTTGTTCCTCAGAAGTCTCCGCTTCGTGATAAATCGTTACGGCATCGATACTGATCGATGTGTCGAAGAAGCATTGGAGATAGGAAAAGGCCCGCTTGATGTGGTCCCGAACGACGGGCACAAAAATGTCATTCCCCGTAATAGTGGCCTTCGATTTCTGATCCGGCGTGTTGACGATGGAAAACGCCATGCCGATATCCAACCCGCTTTTGGTAAACTCAATCGCGGTAACAAGGTCGTTTTCTTCCACCAATTGACATTCCCCGCCGAGCAGAGGTACCGGCCAATGATCCTCGATTCTGATGGCCCGGTCGAGGGGGAATACATAGCGGATTCTCATCCCGCATCTCGTTCACGATGAGCAGCCGCCTGACGTTCTTCGATCATTTCGGTGGCAACGCTAAAGTTATCATCAGGGTCAATCACAAACCGATGAGCAAAAAACGCTTGCATTGAATTGTAGCACTGAACCTGCTCCGGGCCGATCGCAATGGACTGGCCTGCCCTGATACGTCCGATCATAGCAGTAACTGGGTCAAGATCGTGACGCAGCTCCAAAGCGCTCTTCATTTGTTCGGCTGTGATTTCTCCCGCCCTTAGTTTTCCAAGCGCGTAGCTCGCTACCTCTTTATTGAAGGACCCGGCAGATGTTTTCATCATCTGCCCCAGAACAGCCTTGTCGTAAGCGCATAAAAGGATAACGGAAGATAAATTTGAATGTAAGCTGCCCCAATACCAAGATGGCCTCTATGCAAAGTCCTAGGTTCATCATTGTGGAGTACCACCGGATGGTCCCCGATATAGAATGATCGGCCTTCCGGGGCTGACATCAGGAAGAATTCTTTTTCGGCAATGATCTCGGCATACTTTCCGAGGTTCTGAACCTGATGCCGAACGTGCTCCGTCTTTAGACCTTCCTCATCCAGATTCATTAGCCCGTCTACTTTGGCGGGATCGAAGCCCATTCGTTTCACATGCCTGCGCATCTGCTGGTCCAGCCGTTCGGGCATCAATCGCATGCCTTTCGTTCTGACGAACTGGAAAGCGACCAAAGAAGCTAGGTTTCCAATTTCTTCTGGAGTCCGCTCCAGCGTTTTCTCTACCCTAATTCGTTCAACAATAGGTGCTAGTTGTGCCTCTATTTGACTCGTCCATGGCTCGATTGTGGCCAATATATCTTCATCAACCCAAAAATCATTGAAGCGACGTTCCCCCATGATGTTATCGATGGAAGTAGGAAACGATCTTTGCTCATTAAGATCGAGCACGTGAACTTGCTCTTTGGCGGCCCTCTTTGGATCCTTACTTAGGAAACCTCTCAGTAAGAGTTTGGGCACATAATGCTGATGCTGAGCGGTCACCGAGATACCTATTTTCTTTTCAATTATTCTTTGTTTCCTGTTCTAACCAAAAATTGCAGCTAAAGTTGTTTAAATAGCGATCGTGGGAGCTTGGCTTGGCCTCGAATGTTTCTGGTATCCTGGCCGGATCACCCTCAGATTTGAGAAACTCTCTAACTGCGTGCAGGGCTTGCATTCGGAGCGTTTCCCAATGACCATACAACCTTTCTTGGCGTTCGCGCTCGACTTTGGCAGCGCTGGGCTTTCGCTTAGGTTGTGGGCGGGAGTAGGGGCGACAACTTGAACAAGTATAAAGTCCAGTGCAAAGATCTTAAATTTGGCTTGAGAAGGCCGATAAATACGGATCCCCTGCATTACGCAAATTGGTCAGTAGCAAGAACTATGGCTCTGATTCTACCGCCGCAGAGTGGCAAGGCCGATCAATTGGGAGGTTCTGTAAAGTGCGTAATCGCCAAACAAAACCTCACACTAATTCATGACTCTCACTTGACCCATATTCAGGCAGAATTTCAACATGAACTACTAAATGATGCCAAAACCGACATATTCCAATTGATGATGGGCGTCATATGATCTCGCGACCGAGATATTCAGCCTTCCAACGGGACGTCAAACCGCTCAATGTAATTTGCGAATCGGCGGCGGATTGACACGCTCTCTAGGCCAAATTCCTCAGCGCTATAGTCATGTTTGCCATGGCTGCCACGCGGGCGGTCGGCGATGCGCTGACGCAATGCGGCTTCGAAGGCAGGCGTGAATTCCTTTCCGGCTTTGCCATAAATAGCACGCATCGTAGCGACCGGATCGGCGGCAAGATCGCGATTATAGACATCGATTACCCGATCGCGATGCGGGGATGCGTCACGGCGTGCCATAGCCGTGTCGATTAGTCCGGCTTCGAATTCGAGAACATATTGTCCGAAAGCCTTGCGGTCGAACTCGAGGCCGGACGAATCGCGGATCAGACTGAGCAGGCTGCACACTGAGGGGATCGTATTCGCCGGATCGCGGTGCATCCAGAAGACGGGCGCGTCGGGAAATACCCTGAGCAACGCGTCGATCGCGAAGCTGTCAACTGGGTTTTTGAGATTCCAGTAGCCGACCGGATTTTTCCACTGCAGAAGTTTGAGGATCGAGACGAGATAGCTGAAAGCCAAATCCATGTCGCATTGGAGCACCCAGCTGGCATAATCCGGAATTGTGTTTAGCGAAGGCCAGTGCATGTTCCGAAAAGTGAGCCCCAGTAAAACGCCATGTTCGGAAGCATCTTCTGCGGTGACCGGCAGCATCGACTTGAGCTTCGGCATGGCCCTGTCGCGCGCTGCAAAGGCCGCTTGGGTCGCCGCGATCCTTGGGTCTGGTTCGCTTGCAGAAGCGTCCGGCGGTGGCGTTAGCGAGTTAAGTTCCCAGCGCCGAATCGATCTTGCGGCCGGGTCGGCTGAGATGAATTGCGACAGCGCGGTAGTGCCACTGCGCGGCAGTCCAACCACCAGTACTTGTGGAGCCAACGTTTGCTCAAGAATTTCGGGATGGCGGGCGAACCAGTCCTCGACGCGCAGCCGTTCGCAAAGCATGGCCACAATTGACCCCTCCATCCCTTCGGCAGCTGGTGCATTCAAGTCACCCTGCTCACTGAGCGAACGACACAGAGTTTGCAGTCCGTCGTCAAGTGAGGCAGCACCATATTCCGAAAGGCCAGTCGTCTCGCAGGCACGCTGTTTCAAGTCCGAAGGTATAAGCATGGTATTCCCTTTGTTGCTTCGACAATGTAGGTTAGACGGGCGCGACTTCGGCAGCGATATCGCGCGCCATTTGGTTAAATCCGTTCCAGAACGGGACCGAGCACGGTCCGGTAATTGCGTAGCGGCGGGCTGTGTCGTTGGCATTTCCCGCTGGCACTGCAGGATCATTTATGACCCGGATATGCGCGGGTTTGCCGATAAGTTCGGCAGTACGCGCGAGTGTGTCCTGAGTGGTTACCGTTTCGTCGCCGCACCAGTTAACAATCGTTGCGCTGGTTGATGCCGCGTCGAGCAGCGGTTCGATGTGCGCGATCATGTCATCGCTGTGAATCGGCGTGTGGTAGTTGGGTTCGCCCGGCAAAATGATTTCCTGACCCGCGCGGACAGCATCGAAATGTGACGCGAAAAACGCCTTGCGCGGCCCGATAACGGTGTTCAGCCGTGCGATGGTGATCGGCAGATCAAATCCGCGTCCGCAAAAACGGGCAACGGCTTCCAGCCCGAGCTTGGTCGCGGGGCTGGTCTGCGCCCAAGCTGTCGCACCGCGGCCGATCGGGTCGGTTTCAGTATAGTGGTGCTGCGGGTCGGGATTGGTCGCATAGACGCCCTGCGACGAGACGACGAGCGCCGCCTTCGCCCCATGGTATCGCTGCAGAATCAACCCTGCGGCTTCGACATTCACGCGGATGGCGCGGTCGAGTTCTTCAATTGGCGCCCGCATCCATGCAAAGTGCAAGACATAATCGACTTCCTCAGGCAACGCGGACAGATCGCTGCTGTCGAAATCGGCTGGACAAGCGATAATGCCTGCCCGTTCCGTCTTTTCCCGCGCCGCTTCGCTAGCGAAGCGGGCAACTCCATAGACTTCATTATTCTTGGCTAATGCGGCGGCGATCGGGATGACTGCCTTGCCGGTTACCCCTGTTATAAGAATGCGCTTATCGGTCAGCATTGCCATGTCTCTCCAATTGCTCCCCGATAACTGCTCGGACTGCATCGATTATCTTATCAAAGGTCTCGACTGGCGATAAGGGAGTTCCCGTCCCTGCAGACTGGCAGACTGGCATGAGCAGTCATTGCAGACTTACCTTACATATCGGCAGTATCAGGACAATAGCACCGAGAGGAGTGGACATGTTACCAGCAAGCGCCGTCGATCCGGAAATCCGGCAGCAGTGGCGCGAGAATGGCTATTGGCAGGATATTTCACTCGATCAGGCGCTAAGCGATGCTGCCAAGCGGTTCGCCGACGCGCCGCTTAATATCCACTCGGATGTCCGTCCGGCGCAAGTCACGCTCGCTGAACTGCGAAAACGGGGACTCGTACTTGCCGGGGCGCTGCAAAAGCGTGGGATTGGCAGCGGGGATGTAGTTGCTTTGCAATTGCCAAACTGGATTGAGGCCGCGCTGGTCTATCAAGCAGCGGCAGCAATTGGAGCGGTCATTCTCCCGATCATTCCAATTTTCGGTGAGGCGGAACTCGGCTTCATATTGCGCGACGCACGCGCTCGCGTGCTTTTCATACCCGGCGTATGGCGCGGCACTGACTATGTCGAGCGGGTTCAGCGGATGGGTGAAACTCCCGAACTCAGGACCGTGGTTGTGGTGGCAGGGGATTTGGAGTCGGTAGCAGCAGGCGGCGGCAGTCCGGGCGAGTTTCTGACCTGGGATCATTTTCTTGCTAACTCGGGCCCGTACACACCAAATCCTACGAACCCGGACGCTCCGGCGTTCATGGTTTATACCTCGGGTACAACTGCCAACCCTAAAGGGGTGATTCACAGCAGCAACAGTCTGCTGGCAGAAGTAACTCAATCCTATCCCGAAGGCGATGACACAGTCCGTGTTCTCTCGCCATATCCGGCTGGGCATATTGCCGGTGCACTTGGGGTGCTTGCGCATTTGGTGGCCGGACGACCGACGGTTTTGTTCGATGTTTGGGATCCAATTGCCGCGGTAGGGTATATTGAGAGCCAACGGATCACAAGCACCGCGGGCACGCCGTATCATTATCTCGGCCTGCTTGATGCGGCCGAAGCGACACACAGTGATCTGTCCTCGCTACGCGCGTGCGGAACCGGCGGAGCAACCGTACCGGAATCGCTCGTGGCACGTGCCGAGAGACTCAACATTCACCTGTTTCGCCGCTATGGCATGAGCGAACATCCGACCGTGACCCAAGGTGACGACGCTGACCCGCTCGACCTCAGGATGACGACGGATGGCCGTGCCCGGCCGGGCGTAGAGGTGAGGATCGTCGATGACGAAGGGAGAGATGTTGCGCCTGGCACGTCCGGCGAAGTGGCGACGCGCGGGCCCGATATGTTCATGGGTTACACCGATCCCGAACAGACTTGTGCGGCCATATTGCCCGGCGGCTGGTATCTTTCAGGTGACATCGGCGTGTTCGATGAGCGTCAATGCCTCACTATCGTTGATCGCAAAAAGGATATTATTATTCGAGGTGGCGAGAATATTTCGTCGCGCGAAATAGAGGATTTGACGCTGCGCATCGCTGGAGTCACCGAAGCAGCGGCAGTCGGCATGCCCGACGAGCGGCTTGGAGAGCGCGTCTGCATATACATCATCGTCGAACCGGACACGCACGTCGACCTTTTGTCGGTCCAAACCGCGTTCGCGAGCTTTGGTGTTGCACGCCAGAAAACACCCGAGCGCGTAATTGTCGCACAGGCACTTCCTCGCACGGCTGCGGGGAAGATCAGGAAAGTGGATTTGCGCCGAACGCTCCGGCAGGAGTTTGCAATGGAGAAACGGAATAATGGATGATCTCCCTCCGGCGATCACGGATTTGCACCGACGTTTGCTGGCGTTCATGGCCAAGCACATATACCCCAATGAGCGGCGCTATTTTCTTGAAGCCGAACGTCTGGGACCATGGGCAGAATATCCGGTAATGGCCGAACTCAAGCCGCTCGCGCGCGCTGAAGGGCTTTGGAACCTGTTTCTGCCCAACTCGGAGCGCGGTGCCGGCCTGACAAATTCCGAATATGCGCCGCTGTGCGAAATCATGGGGCGTTCGGTTATGGCACCCGAGGTGTTCAACTGTGCCGCTCCTGACACCGGCAACATGGAAGTGCTCGAACGCTATGGAAGCGAGGACCACAAGCGGCGATGGCTTGCGCCGTTGCTCGAAGGTGACATCCGTTCGGCATTTGCCATGACCGAGCCGCTCGTCGCGTCGTCCGATGCGACTCAGATCGCCAGCTCGATTGTTCGCGATGGTGATCATTATGTCGTCAACGGGCGTAAATGGTACACGACGGGCGCAACTCATCCGAACTGCGAGGTGTTCATCTTCATGGGCAAGAGCGACCCGGATAATTCCGACCGCCACCGTCAGCAGTCGATGGTCGTTATACCTCGAAGCGCGCCCGGCGTAATGGTGTTGAGAGCGTTGCCAATCTTCGGTTTCTACGGTGTTCCCGACCGCGCTTCCGAAGTGGTTTTCGAGAATGTACGGATACCGGCGGCTGACATTCTGCTGGGCGAAGGGCGCGGTTTCGAAATCGCCCAAGGACGGCTCGGACCGGGGCGGATACACCACTGCATGCGGTTGATTGGCATGGCTGAACGGATCCTCGAACGGATGTGCCGACGGTCCGAACAGCGCGCGCCATTCGGGCGCTCTCTGGCCGAGCAGACCGTGACGCTTGAACGAATCGCCGAGGCGCGGATTGCGATCCATCAATCAAGGCTAATGACCCACCACGCGGCGGGGATGATGGACCGGGTGGGTAACAAGGCGGCGCGGCAGGAGATCGCAATGATCAAGGTTGCCGTGCCTGCGATGGCGGAACAAGTGGTAAATTGGGCAATCCAGGCGTTCGGAGGCGGAGGGACCGGCAATGATCATTATTTGAGCATGGCTTACGCGATGGCGCGCCTGCTTCGTCTCGCCGATGGTCCCGATGAGGTTCATCGCAACCAGATCGGGAAAATTGAACTAAAACGCCACCGGGACTCAGACTCCGCACTTACCGGCGGCACGGCCGATGTCCCCACGATTGAGGAAGTGCGGGAGATCGGCACAAGAGGTGCTTGGCCCGCTAAAACCTAGCCTCGGGTTCTCGAACGGTCGTCGATTTCGGGAGTGAACTGGGCGGTCAAATCACTGGTCGATGCGTGCAGATTTCGGCCGCCGTCGACCGGAATAACCGCGCCTGTGGTAAACGAACTTGACTCGCTGGCAAGAAATGCGGCTACCGAAGCAATTTCGCTGACTTCACCATGTCGTTTCATCGGAAGCCGCTCGGAAAATTTACGTTGTACTTCGTCGTTGCGAAACAGCGCCTGCGATCCGCTGGAGCGGATCATTGCGGGGGAAATGAAATTGAACCGGATGTTGTCCTTCCCGAATTCGGCAGCGAAATTTTCCATCATTTTCCATTCGGCGGTGCGGATTGCGGAATAGACGGAGCGTTCCGCAGTCGCTTCGAATACCGCTCCAGATCCAATCCAGATTGCCGACCCGCCGCCTGCTTTTGCCATTTCGGGAATGCACATGCTGGTGATCCAGAATCGACTCTTGAAAATGTAGAGGAACTGTTCGTCGATTTCCGCGTCGGGAGTGTCGATTGCAGATCCAAACCATGGCCTGATGGTGGGCGACATTACCAGAGTCGTGATTTTGCCGAATGCCTCAAGTGCAGCATCAACGACTGCACGTAAATCAACTTTGCGTACCATGTCCGCGGACTTGGCGACCACCAAAGTTTTACCGCCCCCATATTTTTCATTGATGGTGTCGGCTGCCGCCTCTGCTTCGGCCCGGTTACGGCTGGTTATCAATACTCTTGCGCCGCTGCGCGCGAACAACTCGGCGCAGGCGAGGCCCATGCCTTTCGAACCGCCAATGATAATTGCAACCTTGCCGGACAAGTCAAAATTGTCGTTCATTTTCTACCTTCCTGCGCCACTGATGAGCGGATAATGTCTAAAGAGATTACCTTGGTTTGCTTGCATACCGGCGTGTAAGGGGAGATTGAAGCGCGCTGCCGATTATTTCGCCTGAATATGGTCGGTCCGGGCGTGGCATGACAGATGTGAAGGAGAGACTCGCCATGGGACATGCCGGAGATGAACTCGCGATCCGCAGCCTCGCAGCGGCTTATACCGATGCGGTCAATCGCCGCGATGGCGAAGGGATGGCGGCCGTTTATGCGCCAGACGGAATACTCGAGGCTCCGTCGGCGGGAAGTCCGGTACAGGGGATCGAAAAGCTGGCCAAGCGTTTCAAGCGACTGGTTGAGCAGGAACGTGAATTCCTTATGCAGCTTACCCATACTGGCGTGGTCGAGATTGACGGCGACCGTGCCACCGCGCGCTGGTGGTTCAGTGAAATCAAGCGACCGACAGGCAAGGGTTTCGAATATATTCTCGGAACCTACCAGGACGAAGTCATTCGACTGAAGTCTGGTTGGCGTTTCGCCCGGCGAACTGTCGCCGCACCATTCCGCTGGGAACTTCCCGTTGAAGGTATCAGCACCCATGACTTGCCGCCATTTCTGGCATTAACTGGGCTACCCCGTACGTGACTTCGACCGATCTTCTGATCACCGGGCAGGTCGCAATCGTAACCGGCGGCGGCGGCGGCATCGGCAGGGCGTGCGCGCTGCGTCTTGCAGAATTCGGCGCGGACGTCCTAATAGCCGAGATCATCCCGGAGCGCGCAGAGGAAACTGCGGAGCGCGTGCGCGATCTTGGTCGGCGTGCCCTTGCGGTGCCCACTGATATGATGGATACCGGCCAAGTATCCGCTATGATCGCCGCCGCAGATACTGAGTTTGGCAGACTGGACATTCTCGTCAACAATGTCGGCGGAGTCGCGCATCGGCCGTTTGCGGAGCAGAATGAACGAAACTGGCGGCGTCATATCGACCTTAATCTGATCAGCATGCTTTCGGCCACGTCAGCGGCAATTCCTTTCATGGTCCGCAGTGGGCGGGGGGGCTCGATAGTCAATGTCGCAAGCATAGAGGGCGTTCGCGCCGCGCCCGGCTATTCGGTTTATGCTGCGTGCAAGGCGGCAATGCTCAATTTCACCCAAACGATGGCGCTCGAACTGTCTGGCGACGGCATTCGGGTTAATGCGATAAACCCGGATCATACGGTGACCCCCGGCGGACGGGGCAACCGGTCCGGCGCCGTTGACCCTGCAAAATGGATAAGCCGGAGTCCCGAGGCTCAGGATGCGATGGATCGCCTGATCCCACTTGGCCGCGAAGGGATCGACACCGAATGTGCCGATGCCGTAGCCTACCTTTGCTCTCCCATGGCAAGCTATGTCACCGGGGTAACACTCCCGGTCGACGGAGGCACGGCCGCAGCTCAAGGCTGGCAGCGCACGCCCGGCGGCAGCTGGACCCAGATACAAGGGCAGCACCGCAGCGACGATCCGGCGGAGAAGTAGTGATGAGCGCCAGACCTCTGGAGGATTATCCTTGTCATTTCGAAGTGATCACGCGGCGGTCTGACAGCATTGGAAACGGCCACATTCCCAATGCAATGCTCGCGGCTTATTTTGATAATGCGCGCGAGCAGCTTCATATGGCCGTGATGGCGAATAGCCCTTATGAGGATACCATCGCGCTCTCGCTGGTGCTCGCGGAAATCGGCATGCGTTTTGCCGCAGGTATTACCCATCCCGGCGCACTAACGATCGGTGTCGGGATCAGTCGGGTTGGCCGCAGTTCGTTCGACGAGGTTGCAGGGTTTTTTCGCGATGGGCAATGCCTGACGACTGCCTGGTGCACGATGGTCAAACTGGTCAATCGTCGGGCCAGCGCATTGACGAGTGCCGAACGCGAGCAAGCTCTCTCTTACAGCGTTGCGACATAGCTCTGGAGCCGCCGCGTCGCGGACTGCGTAATCTCAAGCAATTCCGAACAGGCGCAGCCTGCTCCTTCGGCCACTTCCACAAGATGGTGGACGTCTTTGGCAAGGTTGCTGGTCGGCCCGCTAATCTTGACCAAGGTTTCTTGGTTGCGGAGTATTCCGAAACCATCGCTGTTGCCAGAGCTGCTGCGGATCACATCAGCGGCAACATCGCGGTCTATGCCGAGTTGGCTGGCCAGTTCCATCGCGTTGATTCCCATGACGAGATTCGCATAAGCGAGATTGTTGTTGAGCAATTTCATCATTTGTCCAGCGCCTACCGGACCGAGATGGGCGATCTTAGTTGCGAAAGTTTCGAACACTGCGCGCACGCGTTCGAGGGGTTCTGCGTCACCGCCAACCATCACGGTCATCGTACCAGCCCGGGCACCATGACTGCCACCACTGACAGGCGCATCGAGTAAATGGACACCCAGACTGCGGGCTTTTTTGTCGAGCTCGATCACTGTCTCCGGCAACAGTGTGGAATGGATAGCAATGATTGATCCGGGACGCATTGCCTCGAGAACATCTGCTTCGAAAAGGACCTGACGGACATCGGAATCGTTGACGACACAAATGCCAATCAGATCGCACGCCTGCGCGAGATCGGCAGGCGCGTTCGCGACCTCCGCGGCCGTATCGGCAAATGGTTTGAGGCTTTCGGCACGACGCGCCCAGATGGTCAGCGGAAAGCCTGCATCGATCCACTGACGGGCGATCGGCGAGCCCTGATTTCCAAGACCTATGAAACCTGTCTTAAGCGTATGCGGCATAGCCTATCCCTTTAATAACTGGTAAATGATGATTAGGCAGTGGCATTCTGTTCGACCGCGCTGGCAAGTGCTTGCTTCCATTGGCGTGCTGATCCGCCGACCAGTGCTAGATGACGGCTGCGCCGATAGAATAGCTGCGGATCGCCTTCCCATGTAAATCCCATCCCGCCGTGCGTCTGAATATTTTCTTTGGCCGCATACCAGTAGGCGTCACTCGCAGCAACGCGTGCGGCGGCGGCGGCGCGCGGCAGCTCTGCCGCGCCCTCCTTCAACGCCCATGCACCATAATACGCATGGGCACGGGCGAGCTCATTCTTGATGTACATGTCGGCAAGCTTGTGCTTGATCGCCTGATAGCTTGCGATTGAACGGCCGAAGGCAAAGCGCCCGAGCGCAAATTCGCGAGCCATTTCTAAGCAACGATCCGCGCCGCCGAGTTGTTCGAATGCCACCAGCACTGCCGCACGGTTCATCAATGTGGCGAACGCCGTTTCACAATCTTCAGCGAGTGGTTCGACAGGAGTGCCCGCAAAAGTCAGTGTCGACGCACCACGGCTGGGGTCAATCGTGACCAGCGAGGTTTGCGCGACGTTATCAAGCCTGGCTAAAAAAAGTCCGAGCTTACCGCCCGAGCGCGCGAGCACGATAGCCGAGTCTGCTATACCACCGTCAGGCACAGGACTTTTAACACCGGTTAGATGTCCGTCGATGACTTCTGACTCCACGCTGCCAAAGGTAATTGGTCCCGGTCGCTCGGCTGCTGCCAGACAGCCGATGATCTCTCCGCTCGCCACCTTCGGCAACCATTGCTGTTGCTGGCTTTCGCTGCCGGCAAGAAGCAACGCTTCTGCGAAAAAATACAGTGTTGATGCGAATGGAACCGGGGCGCAAACCCGGCCCAGTTCTTCGGCGATTGCGCACAGTTCTATCCTGCTAAGGCCGAGACCGCCGAACTCTTCGGGAATCGAAATGCCAAGCCATCCCTGGGCGACGATGCCGTCCCAGACAGTCCGGTCATATCCGACACCGGGTTCACCGACGAGCGCGCGAACGCAATCGGGCGGAGAATGCGCTGCCAGGTATTTGCGCGCTTCGTCCTTGAGATATTTCTGGTCATCTGAGTAATCAAAGTTCATTTCGGGGTCTCGCATTTGCTTCGATCCCTCTTGCCACGATATTTACCCGAATCATTTATGCGAACTTTTCCAAACGGGGCCAAGATTCGGCATCGGAAGTAAGGCGCGCGTCAAGATATGACTGTCTGGCCCGCCCTTTTCCAGGACTAAAAAGAGGATTGATCGTGGATTTTAACGACGCACCCGACGAAGCTGCATACCGGCGCAACGTACGCGAATGGCTATTTGCCAATGGACCAGCGAGGGGCTGGTTCGCTGGATTGGCTGGCGATGCTGAGCGTGTCGCGGCAGCGCGTGAATGGCAGGCCAAGAAGTTCGAGGGCGGTTTTTCCTGCATCACTTGGCCAAAGGCCGTCGGCGGACAGGGCGGTACATCGATCCAACAAGTCATCTACAATCAGGAGGAATCTGCCTATGAGGTGCCACGCGGATATTTCGATATTACATTCGGAATGTGCCTGCCGACGGTGCTGAAGACCGCCGACGAAGCAACCAAGTTGCGTTTTGTCGAGCCTTCGCTGCGCGGCGAGAAAATCTGGTGCCAGCTTTTTTCCGAACCAGCCGCCGGATCCGATCTCGCGGGATTACGGACCCGTGCAGTGCGCGATGGTGACGACTGGATCGTAAACGGTCAGAAGGTATGGACCTCGGGCGCGCATTTTTCCGATTTCGGACTGCTGCTTGCCCGTACCGACCCCGAAAAACCGAAGCATAAGGGGCTGACGATGTTTTGGATTGACATGCGCTCACCAGGAATCGAGATTCGGCCGATCAGGCAAATGTCAGGACGCTCAGCATTCAATGAAGTTTGGTTCGATGACTTGCGCGTGCCCGACGCCCAGCGATTGGGAGATATAAACGATGGCTGGCGTGTCAGTCTGATCACGCTGATGAATGAGCGGCTGTCGATTGGCGGCGGTGCGGCGATTAACTTTGCCAATATCTTTGCTAACGCAACTGAAGCGAAAACCGAAAACGGAACGTTGGCCGAAGACACTGCGTTCCGCGAAAAGGTCGCTGACTGGTACGTCCAGTCGGAGGGAGTGAAGCTGACCGGCTTTCGTACGCTGACAGCTATGTCCCGCGGCGAGACTCCCGGGCCAGAATCCTCGATTAGCAAGGTAGTTTCAGCTAATCTGACGCAAGCAATGGCGCAGGAGATGCTTGACATACAAGGCGAGCATGGCCTGATTGCCGATCCCAAAACGGCTTCATCTGCTGGGATCTATCAGGCGCATTTTCTTTCGAGCCCCGGTTCCCGCCTGGCCGGTGGAACCGACGAAATTTTGCGGAATATTATCGCCGAGCGCGTGCTTGGACTCCCTGGCGACATTCGTGTCGACAAGGACTTGCCGTTCAAGAAAATTCCCACCGGCTAATGCGGGTATTGATTGATTAAACCCGAGATCAGGGGCAATTTAAACGTCGGAACCAACCTAGAGCCACATTATGTTTGAAAGAAAAATGGCTCCAGGTGTTTGTATTCTCGCGATTCGCCTGTCGATAAATCCACGATTTGGCTTAAAATCACTCTAGCGAAGCTTCCATTTTACCTTTGGAGTGTTGCCGCGATCAACCGCAGCGGTTGAGATCGGATTGCCAATCTGGGTATATTTCAACGCGTTGATCATCGCCTCGCGGAACGGCAAGTTGAGAGACTCCCAGATTGCGCGCACCGAGCCCTCGATTGCGACAGGGTGCTTATCAGCAATGAATGCTGCCAGCTCGGCGGCCCGGGCCCACAATTTTTCGTTCGGCAACACTTCAGTAACCAGACTGATTCGCAACGCGGTCTCGGCGCTGATCCGTTCATGATTTCCAAGCAGTACCATGCGTTGCACTTCAGCTAACGGCATGCGGGCCATGGCTCCGACGGGCTCGCACGCAGAGACCATACCGAAATTTACATGTGGATCGAAAAAGGTAGACTCATCTGAGCAGATGATGATGTCGGCTTCATTGAGGAAATAAAATCCGCCGCCAGCGCACATCCCTGACACCGCGACAATGACTGGCTTCCACACTTTGTTGCTTTTGGGTCCGAGCGACTCCGCAGGATCGTCCATTTGCCATGGCTTGAGTCGCGCTTCTGGCAGACGGTAAGGCGTAATGTCCGGACCACCCTTGACGTCAGCACCTGTGCAGAAAGCTTTTGACGGCGCGGCCCGCAGCACAATCACCCGCACCGCATCGTTGTCGCGCACTCTGTTCCAGATATCGACGAACTCGTCTGTCATATCGCGGGTAAAACTGTTGTAGGCCTCAGGGCGATTGAGCGTGATTGTTGCAACGTTGTCAGCAATCTCGAACAAAACGGTTTTGTAGTCCATCGTGGATCCTTCCTCAGGGAGCGTCAGTACTCTCCGCTTTTGTGCCAAAAATGACGAGGCATCACAATACAAAAAATCCACTATCCGCAGAAAGATAGGGTATTTAGGTAAAAAAAGCTTGCATTCTATACGTCAACCCATCAATCTTAGATCAAACGTCCGGAGATTCGAGGCGTAAATTAGGAGAAGATAGATGGCTGAACTAGATCGACTGATTCGCTTTTCGGTAATTGCGGAAGAGCTCTCTTTTAGTCAGGCAGCTCGAAGACTTCGCGTGGACCAGCCATGGCTCTCACGACAAATTCAACAGCTTGAACTGCAACTCGGGTTCACTCTCTTTGTGCGCAGCACCCGAAAGGTGGCATTGACTAGAGAAGGCGAAGAATTGTTCCAACACACGCGTGAACTGGCGAAGATTGCTGAGGATTGCCAACATTTCTCGCGCGAGATGTCGCGCTCGCACCGTTTTGAAATCTCAATCGGTGTCAATCCATACACTTTCTGGATTCCTGAGCGGAAACAGTTGTTCGAGAAGTTCCGTTCCCGTTACAATCGAGCATCACTCGAAGTGGTAAGCAATTATACACCGCGCCTGATTTCCAAACTTCGTAAACGCCTAATCGATGTAGCGCTTGTCGGTCCACCGTTTGACTTTCGTGATCTTGAAACGTTGATCCTGCACAGTAGTCCGGTCAGTCTCCTGGTTCCGCCAGAGGATCCTCTGGCCGATACCAGTTGCGTGCCGATGTCCGCTTTGGCCGGACGGACTATTCCCACCGTGAAGCCACAACTCAACACAGCTATCCACGAACGGATATATGCCCCTTTGATCGAAGCGGGAGCCATACCCTTGGTCGTTCCCGAAGGTGATGCAGCGATTCCGTTCTATGCAGCCGACGAACGACTGCCAATGGTTTGTATCGGTGAACGTCATAACCATCAGGGTGCAGTTGCTGACTTCGTGCACGTTACATTGGAAGGATCGCCTCCGCTGGTTCAGTACGCATTGGTCCGCCGTCGCGAACCACCGCGCAGCCTATTGAATCATTTTTGGAATGTTGCGAAAAGGTTGGTCAAAGAAAATTCGAATTCAAATGTAGCAGAATTGGTCTCTAATTTCGAATATGCCGTTGCAGAAGAGCCTAGGCGTATCGCGGTAAACGCCTGACTATAGTAGATGTCCGTGATTGTATCGGTATTGTCCGCGCTATCCGACACACGCTGATCTTCAGTTGATCGGATCAGGCTCAAACAACGGTAACCAGACGTCTTCGATATTCTCGAATATGACACGCACCTTCATTCCTATGGTGACGTTATCAATTGGGCAATTCACTATGTTGGTCATCAAGTTTAGTCCCGGCTGCTCAGCAAGGGTGACAATAGCGATGACGAATGGCGTGGTGAGGTCTTTTTCCCATGGATGGCGGTTGATTGTGAACGTCGAAATCGAGCCCTTTCCCGATACCTTCTCGGCACGGATGTCGCGTGAATGACAGTTGCGGCAAGCTGCGGATGGTGGATGGATAAAAGTGCTACAGGTCTGGCATCGCGCAATTTGCAAACTGCCTTCTTGTCCGGATTGCCAGAATTCTCGATTAGCTTCGTTGAGGAGCGGGAGGTGACGCCGCGGCATGCGGTTTTGCGTATCGAACAATGTTGAATACCTTTCAGAAATTAACTTCAGGAATAAACCGAAGAGGGACTGATTGTCTATGGCCAATACAATTCTAAATGGGATCAAGATTGTTGAGCTGGGCGACGGGCATGCTGCTTCAGTTTCGGCAATGCTGCTCGCCGAAGCAGGAGCCGACGTGCTCAAGATCGAAAGCAAGCAGGGTATTGAATCGCGGAAATTCGCCTCATTCTCTGTTTGGAATCGCAGCAAGCGAAGTATTCTTCTTGATTGCCATGTGCCAGCACAGCGCGCAGAACTCGACGATCTGCTAGCGCGCGCCGACGTACTAATTACCGACTGGACCCCGTCCAGACAACTCTCGCTGGGTCTTGATGTTGCAAGCCTGACGGCCCGATTTCCGACACTGATTCACACTTCTGTCGGAGGGTGGCCAGCAGGACACAGGTTTGAGGAAGCACTCGTCGACGATACGTTGGTGCTTGCCGAATCCGGTTTGATGGATGAGCAACGTGGTTATCGCGAGGGACCGATCTATTTGCGTTTCCCTTTGGGTAGCTGGGGTGCCGCATATCTTGCCGCGATTGGCACGATTGCAAAACTAATTCAGCGCGGACGTCGTGGTGGCGGAGGTAGTGTTGGTACCAGCCTGCTTCAGGGTGCACTCCTTCCTACCGCCATGCTTTGGAGGCGCGCTGAACATTCCAGTCCGGCTTTTGAGAAAAGCATGGGCAAAGACATGCGTTCTCCGCAATTCAAATGTGCAGACGGCGTCTGGATTCACGTTAAGGCACCTCCCGACGCTGCGCCGAAAATGCGTGCCGCTCTTGATGCGCTTGGTCCGGAACGGGTCGCCGAACTCAATCAGGGCCATCCCAGTGATCATACCTGCGTCAACTGGGGTGCCAATGCGCATATTTTTCTTACTCGGTCGAGCGCCGAATGGCTTGAAGACCTCTGGGGTGCCGACATACCTGTTCAGGCCGATGTGCCCATGGGCCAAATCTATTTCGACGAACAGGCGGCTGCAAATAGTTATGTAGTGACGGTGGAGGATCCGGTGTTCGGTCACACACGACAGCCTGGGCCACCGGTCGCCGTCAACCCGCCTATGAGGGTCCGGGGGCCGGCGCCCCGGCTCGGGTCAAGTACAACATCGGTGTGGGATTCGGAAATGCCGACATCGCTGATGGCTGATTCGGCTGTATCTGTGCAGCCCCTTGAAGGAGTAAGAGTCGCCGACTTCGGGGCATATCTTGCCGGCCCGCTGGCGGCTATGCTGCTTGCCGACCTTGGCGCGGATGTTGTCAAGATCGAAGGGCCTGCAGGTGACATCATGCGCCGTGTGCCCGGCGCCTTCGTTGGCTGTCAGCGCGGGAAGCGCTCGCTTGCGCTCGATCTCAAGGGAAACGGTGCAAACGAAGTCACTCGGCGGCTCGCGCGATGGGCCGACATAGTTCATCACAATATCCGACTACCAGCTGCCCAGCGCCTCGGCCTCGACTACAAGGCGCTTTCGGCGGCTAACCCCGATTTGATATTCTGTCACGTCAGCTCATATGGCCCGCTTGGACCGCGCAAGGATTGGCCGGGCTACGACCAGCTCTTTCAGGCGCAGACCGGGTGGGAATATGAAGGAGCGGGTGAAGGAAACCAGCCGATGTGGCACCGTTTCGGAATGATGGATCATCAGGCTGCCATGGCCTCGGTTCTTGGTACTTTGCTGGCTCTGTATCACCGCGACCAGACCGGGCACGGTCAGGCAGTCGCTGCATCACTTCTCGGTGCAAGTCTGATGACGGTCAGCGAGACGGTGGTGGGCCGCGATGGCAAGCTTACGCCGTTTCAAAGGTTAGATAAGCGTCAAACCGGCGTTGCACCGGGGCGTCGTATCTATCAGGCGAAGAACGGTTGGGTTGCGATTGTCGTCGAAAAACCCGGGGCGTTTGAGGGCCTTTTACAAAGTATCGGCGTATGCACGCAAGTTGCGGCTGAAAAAAGATTTAGAGCGATGCTGGTCGAAGAGGTCATTGAGGTGGTTAGGGCGGCTGGCGGTGAAGCGGCTAGCGCCAGGCGCAACTGGCGCGACTCATTTTTCGATAGTCTGGATAATCGTGCGGCGGGTCTGATCAAAACATATCACCATGCCACACTTGGAAAACTCGAATTGGTAGGCTCGTTTATGTCGATCAATGGTATGCCGACAATCAGTGATTTGCCGCCGCCGGAGGTGGGTGAACACAGCGACAAGGTCATCCGCGAGCTGGGGTTCGACGAAGACGAAATTTCTGACATGTTCGACAATGGACTGATTGCATCACATTAGCCCATTTTGAGTTCGAAGCCGACAAAATGCAGTTTTCCGGTTAAGTGCTACCAATGTCCAAACTGAAGCAAGTGTTGGCGGACTGACATCGATGCGCTATCGTTTTTCGGTTATACAAATAGTCAGGATCACTAGTTGCGGACCGAGACTATTGGCCCGCAGTAGGAAATGGGTCGGGATTAAGAGAGTGCGGGGCCGTGGCAAATTATACAGGACAACGGGTCATGACAAATGATGAAGATAACGGTGTACCGATTCGTGGCCGCAATAGTAATCAGCGTTCGAAGCGAAAGAAGAGCGAAATTACACATGGTAAGCTTTGTAGGGCAACAGCGCGTCTGCTCGACAAAAAACCTCTGCGCGCGATCAAGATCGCGGATATCACCAAGACTGCTGCAGTTGCTCCATCGACTTTTTATATATATTTTGCCGATGTCGAAGAAGCGGTGCTTGCCTCGATCGCCGAGATTGAGAGAGAGTTGCCCAAAATTGAACTCATTGTGTCGAATCTCACTCCTGATAACCTCGAGCGAGAGATAAAGTTATTCGTCAAGAAATACATCGAGTTCTGGGACGAACATTTTGCGATCCTGCGAACTCGCAACCTTGCTGCTGACGAAGGAGAACCACGTTTTCGCGAAGCTCGCGCGCGTATGATCGCACCGACGCTCGATGCTCTCGAAAAGAAAATTGAAGAGTTGCGGGGAAGCGATTTGGTCGTATCAAAGGTTGAACCTGGTGCAGTTGCTGCGCTGATCATGGGGCTAATGGAGCGGTTAGCAGCGATTGTTCGTATCCAGCCCGCGACGAGTTATCTGACCCGGCGTAAGTTAATCGATGCCTCGGTTTTCATGATTTGCGAATTTATCCGGCCAGCCGCTTCAACTGCGAATTTGACCTGAAAATGGTAATTGGATCACATGGACTGCAGGCGGCAATAACTGGTGTTGGACTATCCGCTCCCGGACGCGCTAACCCGCGGCCGGTCATGGATTTAATGCTAGATGCCGTCGATGAAGCGCTTGCCGACGCGGGATTGAAACTGTCGGACATTGATGGAATCACGACTTGGCCATCCAGTTCGCCATCGGCGGGAATGGCCCCAATCGGGGTGATAGAGCTCAAGGAAACTCTAGGGATTGATCTTGATTGGTATCTGGGTGTGGGTGAAGGACCCGGCCAATTCAGCTCGATCATCAATGCGGTCGCAGCGGTGGTAAGTGGTCAGGCCCGGCACGTTCTGTGCTACCGTACGCTGGAGGAATATTCGGCGATCCAGCGGCGGCGTAAAGCCCCTCCGATCGAGGGCAAGGCTCCGCGGGTCAGTGGGCCATACGTTTGGCAACGGCCATTTAATGCTCTGTCACCGGTAAATTCGCAGGCAATGATGGCCAGACGCCATATGCACGAATTTGGTACGACCAAGGAACAACTGGGCTGGATTGCGGTGAATGCGCGGCGTAACGCGATGCTAAATCCCCGCGCCAGCTACCGCGATCCTATGACGATGGACGATTATTTCAACGCCCGCATGATCAGCGACCCGCTGGGTTTGTTTGACTGCGATGCGCCGACTGACGCGGCGACGGTGATCATAGTTTCGCGATTCGATGCAGCGAAAGACCTGCGTAAACCACCCTTACGATTCGAGGCGATGAGCGGTGTGGCGTACGGACGCAACAGCTGGGACCAATATGAACCGCTTTCTGGTATGGCGGCGCTTGATGCAGGCGAACAGCTTTGGAAGCACACCGATCTCAAACCGGCCGATGTCGATGTAGCCAATCTCTATGACGGGTTCAGCATCCAGACGCTGATCTGGCTGGAGGCAATCGGATTTTGCAAGCGCGGGGAAAGTGGCCCTTTTGTTCAGGGCGGGCACCGCATAGCGCGCGACGGTGAGTTGCCTCTCAACACGGGCGGTGGACAGCTGTCTATGGGCCGGATGCACGGCTATGGGCTGCTCTGGGAATCATGCCTGCAACTCTGGGGCGAAGCGGGTGAAAGACAGGTGCCGGGCAATCCCGAAGTAGGCGTCGCAGCGGCAGGAGGTGGCCCGCTCGCAGGTTGCCTTTTGTTGGCGCGGCATTGACCGGCATGGAAGACTTACCAAGCAGTAGTACCGAGAAAACATCCGTCTTGCTGGCTGAACGGCACGGGCATCTTCTGCTTCTCACGCTCAATCGCCCCGACCGCCTCAATGCGCTTTCGCCGGAATTGCATGAGGCTTTGTCCGTGCAGATAAATGCAGCGGCAATTGATCCGGAAGTCCGTGCGGTAGCGGTCACGGGTGCAGGACGCGGCTTTTGTTCTGGCGGTGATCTTGGCGGCGGCAGCCGCGAGCGTCTCACACAGGAGGCCCGTATCGATCACATGCTCCATTACGCCGAAGCCAATCGGCTGCTGCATGAGATGCCAAAGCCGACCATCGCACTGATCAATGGCGCGGCCGCCGGCGCGGGGCTGGCACTGGCGCTGGCGTGCGATTTGCGCATTGCCGCCAACGATGCGATGCTGTCCACCGCTTATTCCAAAGTAGGCCTGTCAGGTGATCATGGTGCGACATATTTTCTCACCCGCCTGGTCGGCCCAAGCCGGGCCTCCGAACTGATGTTTCTATCCGGCCGGGTCGGTGCCGAAGAAGCGCTTGCGTGGGGGCTGGTCAACCGAGTTGTACCGGCTGCAAGCTTCCAGGAGGAGGGACTGGCTTTTGCCCGCGCCTTGAGCCAAGGTCCGCCAGTTGCATTGCGTCACATGAAGCGCAACATCCGTGCTGCTGTGTCGGACACGCTGGTTGAAAATATAGAGCGTGAAGCCGCTGCGATGATTCGATGTACAAAAACCGAGGATATCAAAGAGGCGATGGCCGCCCGGCGCGAAAAGCGGAAGCCTGAATTTCTTGGGCGCTAGAGTTGGCCGATTTTGATCGAATCAATATCAATCTCGACTGTTTTGCTAAAAAACCAGCTTGGCACGTTACCTTTAAAGATGAAGAGGATACCCGCCGCTCACAACCATCGTTTCTCCGGTGATGAATGCGGCCTCGTCCGAACATAAAAAGCGGACGAGACTTGCGACATCCTCCATTTTGCCGGGGCGTTGAACAAGCTGCAGCTTGCTGACAAATTCCGCTCGCCGATCTGCTGGTATTTCCGCCATTGCCGCAGGACTGTCGACAAGGCCTGGAGCGACGCCGCATACCCGGATTGAATCGGTCGCAAATTCCTGCGCCAGTCCCACGGTCAGCCCGCGCACCGCAAGCTTCGATACGCCATATGCCGTATTTCCGACTAGTCCTGCCGTCGATGCCATGTTGATGATCACGCCACCGCCGCGCGCTGCCATGAGTGGCCGACATGCCGCAGCAGTGTTGACCGCCCCCACAATATTGACCTCAAGCATGATGCGCCATTTTGAAGGCGGCAACGCGGTGGGCGCTACGGCATATTCAAATAGATGCTTGCCAGCATTATTGATTAGTACATCGATCCCGCCAAAACGGGCCGCTGCATGACCGACCGCGGTTTTGACCTCGTCTTCATTCGCGACGTCACACTGTACTGAAGTCGCTAAAATACCATCCTCAGTCAGGCCGACAACTGCCGCTGAACCTGCGTCGCTATCGTTATCGGCAATGACAATTGATGCACCTTCACTGCCAAGCCGTCTGGCAATGGCAAGTCCAATCCCGCGCGCGCCGCCAGTGACAAAAACAACTTTTCGGACGAACTCACCGCTGTTCATGCAGCATCCGCGTCGGCCGTTTTCGGTGCCGGCTCTTCGTCGGCCCAGGGATCGCGCGGCATGCCGAGTACACGTTCAGCGAGCTTGTTGCGATGGATTTCACTGGTACCGCCGCCGATTGTCGAGGCGCGCGTCGAAAGATAGGCGCGTGTCCAGATACTGTCAGCAAGCCCCTCGCTTCCCAGAACGTCAATCATCAATTCGAACAGATTTTTCTCATTTTCCTGGCCGACCAGCTTTGAAATTGACGTTTCGGCTCCTGGCGTTTCGCCATGTGTGAAGCGGGCCACATTTCGCAGACCGTGTAGCTTGACGATTTGAGTGGAGGCCCAGGCCTCGCTGAACCGGCGGCGCAGGTCGTTGTCCTGGTCAAACTTTTCCTCGCGCTTGACGATCTGTCTGGCGATGCGGGCGAGCGTCGAAGCTTGCGCCGCTTGCGACCCGAGGAAGTTGGTCAAATGTTCGCCGACCATCGTCGTGCGATTGACGCGCCAGCCTTCCCCCATCGGTCCGACGACATTGGAAAGCGGTACACGAACTTCGTCGAAAAAGACTTCGTTAAAGTGAAAATCGCCATTGTTACGGCGGATCGGACAGACCTGTAGACCCTTACTGTTCATGGGGATCAACACAACGCTGATTCCAGCATGTTTTGGCTCGGTCGGACCGGTCCGGATCAGCGCGTACATCCAGTCCGCGTCCTGGGCCTGGGAAGTCCATATCTTGTGACCATTGATTACCAGTTGATCGCCATCGACCATACCCCGGGTACGCAGCGATGCGAGATCGGATCCCGCCCCGCGCTCCGAGAACCCACCGGCCCACAGGATTTCGGCCCGCCGGGTCGGTTCGAGAAGGGCCTTCTGTTCGTCCGAACCATGCGCTATCAGTGTCGGTCCAACCAGCATCAGCCCGCGATTGCCCGGAAGTGCGGGGAGCCTTCTGCGTACCATTTCGCTATAATAGAGTACCTGTTGGGTAAAGCTTGCCTCGCGCCCGCCCGCGTCCTTTGCCCAATGCAGGCCGACCCAGCCCGCTTGGGCGAGTTCCGACTGCCAGGCACGTCGGGCAGCTAGATCACCCCGTCGAAGCTCGTCGATCCGCTCACTCGGTGCATTCTCGTCGAGCCAATTACGAAATTCGGCGATAAACGCCTCGTCTTCGTCACTCGGAACAAAGCCGAGATCGCCATCCTCGTTTCGGCGCGCACCACTCGCGGCATCGGCGAGAGCAGTCTCTCCAAGTGCTTGAAGATTTGCTGCGGGTGAGCCGAGGCTGAGTTGACAGTGTTTGGCGCGCCTCATCAGCAGGTGGATGTCATGCTCCCACGTACAGCCAATTGCGCCGTGTAGCTGGACACCCTCTGCCGTACAGAACATGGCGGCGGCAGTCGCCTCGGCCTTGGCAAGTCGCGCGGCGTCGGCATCGGGAATGCCATTACGCACCGAGCGTACCGCGCCCCAGATCGTCGAGCGCGCTCCCTCCATCCGTATAAGGCATTCTGCGAGCTTCTGTTTGACAGCCTGAAATCTTCCGATGGGTTGCCCGAACTGGTGGCGCTGGAGCATATATTCACGTGTCATTTCGAGCGCGGCCGAGCCCACGCCAAGTGCCTCGGCAGCAATCAAAGTACGTGCCAGCGCCATAACTGCGTTGGCATCAATATTTCCCACCGCTTCTGCATCTACCGAATCCAGCTTGATACTGGCCATACTATGACTGGCATCAAGGCTGACGATCCTATCGAGAACAACGCCCTGTTGCTCGATGTCAATTGCCCACCATGCTCTGTCTGTATGGACAAGCAGGACTTTTGCGCTCGCACCTTCGAACAGGTCGGAAATTGTTCCGCTCAGCACTCCTTTGTTTCCGTCGCGCCCAGTCAACTGGATGTCGGGCAGACCGCCTTGTGCCGACAGAGCGACTCCAATCATGCTCGAACCGCTGGCCAACTCTCCGGCAAGGCGATGCGCCGTAGCGGTGTTCCCTTCGGTGAGAATATGCGCAGCGAGATAGGTCGAGACAATTGGCACCGGCGCAACGAACTCGGCGAGCGCTTCGACGATCACGCACTCTTCGGCCAAACCAAGTTCAACGCCGCCAAGCTCTTCGGGAAGCGCAATGCCAAGCAGTCCAAGTTCGGACAGCTTGCTCCACAATGATTGGTCTGTCGCAATGTCGCCCTCAAGGGCCTGCCGCGCAGCAGACCGGTCGACGAATAGCCGCCTCACAGTCCGGCCGATTTCCTCCTGTTCCGAGGTTAACACTGATGTAATCTCCCTTGCTCCCCGCTTTGTGCGGATTTAAAGAATTCTGATCCTGTCATGGCGTTTGAGTGACATTCCGTCCAAGTCGTTAAGTCGTGTTTTCGCGTGCAAAAACACATAAGCGCGGCTTCGGCCGGCCGATAAGCCTCGACTAAGGACAAATGGTCAGGTCACTAACAGCGAAAGACATTTGTCCTCAGCGAGCATAATCTGTCTGGAAGTTCTATGCATATCGAGTTCACCGCCCAAGAACAGGATTTTCGTGCTGAGGTGCGCGACTGGCTTTTGGCCCACCGACCACAGGAACAGCGTCCCTATTCCGGACAGGCGATGCGCGAATTTGATCTTGCCTGGCAGCGGACCCAGTTTGAAGGTGGCTGGGCGGGTATATCATGGCCGCGCGAATTTGGTGGCCGGGGTGCAAGTCTGATGGAGCAGCTGATCTGGCACGAAGAGTATGCTCGTGCACGGGCCCCACGAGCGGGCGCATGTTTCGTCGGTCTCAGTCATGCCGGGCCGACGCTCATCGCGCATGGCAGTCAAGAACAAAGGGCGTTCCATCTGCAACGGATACTTGATGGCCGCACGGTTTGGTGTCAGGGGTTCTCGGAGCCAGGTGCTGGGTCTGACCTCGCGGCACTTTCAACCCGTGCCATTATTGACGGCGATCACCTAGTCGTGACGGGCTCAAAAATCTGGACCAGCTATGCCTCGCACGCCGATTTCCAAGAACTGCTTGTGCGTACTGATTCGGGCGGTCGCAAGCAGGACGGCATCAGTTGGGTGATCTGTGATATGAAGCTGCCGGGAATTGAAGTGCGGCCAATCGCGACCATGATCGCGCCCGATGATCATCATTTCGCGCAAGTGTTTTACAACGATGTACGTATCCCGATATCCAATGTTGTCGGAGAGATTAATCATGGCTGGGCCATTGCAAATTCCACTCTGGGTTTCGAGCGTGGTACAGGGTTCATCGCTGACCAGATCCAGAATTCCGAATTGGTCGAACAGCTAATCGTGCTTGCCCGCGAAAGGCCTTCCGCAGTTGGCAAAGGGTGTATGGCTGATGACGGAGACATAGGCAGTCGGCTCGCTATGCTGAGAGCGGAGATGGCGGCCGTTCGTGCTATGACCTATGCAACGATTTCGCGCGCTGGACATGGCAATCCGGGACCTGAAGGCTCGCTTGTCAAGCTGTTTTTCTCGGAAGCGTCGCAGCGTGTTAGACGGTTGTCGGCCGACATCCTTGGTGCCGAAGTGCTCGAGCTTTCTGCCGATGAAGGGTTGACCTTTGCTTATCTGCGGTCGTTCGCCGCGACAATTGGCGGCGGTACGTCGGACGTGCAGCGTAATATTATCAGCGAACGCGTGCTTGGCCTGCCGCGCGGAGCGCGCTGACATGATTGACCTGCAGCCCTCGTCCGAACAGGTGCAGATCATAGATTCGGTTTCCGGATTGTTGGCCAATAGGTTGCCGGTCGAAAGGTTGCTTGCCACGCAGCAAGCAAATGCCGAAGCGGAGGCAAACCAGGACTATACCGCATTGTCCGAAATCGGCGAACTGGGTGTTTTGGGACTTGGGCTTAGCGAGGAACAGGGGGGATTTGGCTATAGTCTGATCGAGGAAGTCCTGGTGGCACGCGAGTTCGGTCGGTTTCTGGTGTCGCCGGGTATCATGGCGACAATGCTTGCAGTCCATCTTGTCGCTCGTCCGGACGAGCAAGTGGGCGCGACCGAATTCGTGCAATCGCTTAAATCCGGTGCTATTTCTGTTGCTTTGGCTGTAGCCGTCACCTCTCACGGGCATTTAGAGGGTAACGAGTTTTACATTCTTGATGGTGTTCAAGCAGACTGGGTCTTGGTGGTGGATGAATTTTTTGCGTGTCTTGTTCCGCGGGCGGACTGGCAGGAACGGCGGGCGATAGTCGCGATCGATCCAAGTGTGACGCTCGAGCGTGCGCAGCTTGGCAATCTTATTGGATCATATCATTGCAGTGATGCGTCGCTGGTTAGGCGGGCACGATTGCTGGCGTCTGCCTATCTGGTCGGAATAGCCGAAGCGGCACAGGAAAGTTCCGTTGCATATGTGAAAATACGGGAACAATTTGGTCAGCCAATTGGTGCATTTCAGTCAGTCAAGCACCGCTGTGCAGACATGTTGACGCGATCATCTGCCGCTTGGAGCCTGACGCTGTTTGCATCTCTGAGCGAGGAAAGTCGCTCTAGTGATGCCGATTTCCAAGTCATGGCTGCAAAAATTATTGCGGGTGATGCAGCATCGCGCAATGCCGCTGTCAACATCCAAAATCATGGCGGGATCGGTTTTACCCGCGAGCACCACGCTCATTTGTTTGTAAAGCGTGCGCACATGTTTGATTTAATTGCGGGATCGAGCGCGCTGCTCAAGATGCGTCTGCTGTCCGCAGATTCGCCGCTGCGGGTGTCTTAGGCGAATTCGCATAAGTGTCGGCTGCATTCTCCCTTGTTAGGTCCCATTAGGCACCGCACAACTTGCGTGAGTTCGAAAATATAACAATGGAATTTAAGGAGCATCGATGTGACCCGCAAGGCTGAAGAGATCGCCGCACATTTTGGCCGATTGCCGACACTCGAGCCAGAAAGCATCGCCGTGCGCTTCGGCGAGAGTGAGTATAGCTGGCGCGATCTCGGCGCGATCGCTGACGGGATTGTCGAAGAACTGGGGAGCGCGAATATAGAAGACCATGCTGCAGTTGGCTGGCTGGCGCGCAATGATCCCGCGCTGATCGGGGCGTTGATTGGGCTGATCAAAGGAAATTATTGTGTCTCGCCAATCAACCCTCACCAGCCCGCCACCAAGGCGGCCGGGCAATTGCGCGAGTTGAAAATGGCGGCTCTGGTTGGGGTCGAGCGCGATTTTTCGCCAGAAGTGCGCGACGCATTGAAAGAGATCGGAGCGATCGGACTGGTGCTTGAGGCGGGGGGAAGCCCACCAGTCCGTCCGCTCGATCCGGCGGCAAACCTCGGACCGGGTCCTTTTCGTCACCTTGGCGACGATATTGTCATCGAGCGGCTGACAAGCGGGACGACTGGCGAACCGAAGCGAATTCAGGTTTCCGCCGGAACCTTTTCCAAAGCGGTCGAGCTCGGCGCGCGCTCAGAAAAAAGCGGCGAGGCAGGAGAACTCAAGGTCAAACGCTCACCTTCGATTTTGTTGACAACATTCTCGCACTCGGGCGGTATGTGGGGCGCGTTGCTTGCGCTCAATCAGGCACGCCCGATTGATCTTCACGAAAAGTTCGAACCCCATGCCTGGGCCGATGCTGTCGAGAGGACCGGGGCCAAGGCCGCAAGCCTGGTCCCGTCGATGATCACGATGGTCCTGGAGGCCGATGTCGAGCCGGGCAAGATTCAGAGTTTGATCGCAATTCGCTGCGGTACCGCCGCGCTGGACCCGGAAACTCAACGACGGTTTGAAGAGCGCTTCAATGTTCCAGTGCTGGTCGAGCTTGGTGCCTCAGAATTCATGGGCGGAATTGCTGGATGGTCGCTCGCTGATCACAAGGAATTCGGCGAGACTAAGCGCGGCTCGGTCGGACGCGCGCGGCCCGATATGGAGGTGCGTATCACCGATATTGAAAGCGGCGCGGAACTGCAGGCGGGTGAAATCGGGATCATGAATCTCAAGTCTCCGCGTGCGGGACCTGACTGGGTGCGCACCACCGATCTTGCATCGCTCGATGAGGAAGGTTTTCTTTACCTGCATGGCCGCGCCGACGAGGCAATCAACCGTGGTGGATTCAAGGTATTGCCGGATAAGGTTACGGAAATCCTGCGGCTCCATCCAGCGGTTCGCGAAGCCGGAGTGCTCGCGGTAAAGGACAAGCGGCTGGGGGAGGTTCCGGTTGCGTTTGTCGAAACAGTTGACGGCGAGCCTAAGCCCGGCCCCGATGAGCTCAAGGCGTTCGTACGCGAAAACGCTGCTGCTTATATGGCGCCGGTGGCGTTCGAAATGGTCGATGCGTTGCCGCGCACTTTGTCGCTAAAAATCGACCGGCCCGCACTGCGCGCGCGGTTCAAGGACAAATACGACTTTTCATAACCATTGCGAGTATTTGACTCGCGCAGATCAGGAGATTGAATAATGGCCAGCGCTCCCAAGGACACCACACCGCGCGACATCGATTCCAAGATAACCGACGAAGATATTGAGCGCGCTCGCAAGCAGATTGGTATTCCGCAGCGACGTTACGTCCCCACATTCAATGTTACCGCAACGGCCGACGCCATGCGCCACTTTGCGTTCGGGCTGGTCGGTGATGATAATCCCCTGTGGCACGATCAGGGGTATGGTAAGACAACGCGGTGGCGCGGACAAGTCGCGCATCCGCTGTTCATCCAGACGATGGGGATCAACGAATGCCCTGCCTATCCACCTGAGATCAAGCCGCTATTTCGTGGCCTGTTCCGTGGTATTGGTAAATATCTCGCGTCGACCACCTGGTCATTCTACAAGCCGGTTTTTCCAGGCGAAGTAGCCTATGAGGAATATATCACCTCGGCGATCGAGGTGAAGCAGTCGAGTTTTTCGGGCGGTCGCAGCGTCATTGACAGCTATCGCTCGCTATATGTCGACCAAGCGGGCGTGCCGCTTGCAACGCGCGATCTTTCGCTGGTCAACGCAGAGCGTGGCGGCTCGAAGGAGAAAGGAAAGTATAGTTCACTTAGTCGGCACAGCTACACGCCTGACGACATTGTCAGAATTGATGAGACCTATGCCGCCGAACAACGTCGCGGCGAGGTCCCGCGCTTTTACGAGGACGTCGAGGTTGGCGAGGAATTGACGCCGGTCGCCAAGGGGCCGCTGACCATGGTTGACCTGATCAGTCGACATATTGCGACAGGTATGGCCGATGGTTACGACATTGGCCCGCTGCGTTACGGGTACAAGGCCCGGCAGAAGATCGCTCCCTTCTACACCCCCGATAAATGGGGTGTCCCGCAGGTGCAGCAGCGCGTCCACTGGGACGATAGCCGCGCGCAGGATCTTGGCCTACCGGGCGGGTATGACTACGCAATCATGCGTTTTGCCTGGCTTTCACATATCCTTACGAACTGGATGGGCGATGATGGCTGGCTTAGCAAATTCAAGGTTGAGTTGCGCCAATTCAACTTTATTGGCGATTTTCACGTTGTATCGGGCAAGGTAACAGACAAACGCGTTGACGACGGGCAATGTGTTGTCGAAATTACTCTCGAGGCAGCAAACCAGCGCGGCGACATCACTACGCGAGGCACCGCCGAAGTGCTGTTGCCATCGCGCGAGCATGGCGCAGTTGTCTTGCCTATGCCGCCGCGCGAACTAGCGGTTCGTGGAGCAAATATGATGGCCGAAGCCGCCGCCCGGTCGCGGCAAGCCTGAGGTGAGGGCAAGAGATCGTTCGGCCAATATTCGCGGGGAGGCTTACGGATGAGTGATACAATTCTGACCGAGACACGGGACGGCGTGGGGGTGATCAGTTTCAATCGTCCCGAACGTCACAACGCCATGGATGATGCCATGAGTTTGGCCTTTGGCGAGGCAGTTACTGCCGCTCAGGAAGACGGTGATGTCCGGGTGATCCTCTTGCGGGGCGAGGGCAGCTCTTTTACCACCGGCCGGGACACTGCGGCGCTCGGCGTCCGGGCCGCGGGCGTGAGCGATTTCGCACATGTCTCGCGCAGTCAGCGGCGAAAGTTTCAGTTAATCGACAGCCAGAAACCGACCATCGCAGCAGTGCGCGGATACGCGATTGGCGGTGGCTGCGAACTCGCACTGCAATGCGACATCCGCGTTGGTTCCGAAACCGCACAATTATCGTTGCCCGAGATCGACCACGGCATTATTACCGATGGCGGCGGTTCCGTGATCACCGCGTCATTGGCGGGACCTTCACGGGCGAAATATCTGCTGATGACCGGGGAGCGTATCGATGCCGCGCAGGCACTGGCGTGGGGGTTGCTGGACTTTGTCGTTGCTGATGCGGATCTCGACGAGCGGGCAATGGAGATTGCCGGCAAGATTGCTGCGCGTCCGCCGATTCATGTCGCTGTCGCAAAGCAGTTGGTCGATGGGCTTCACGGTGACCAGATACACCGGGGCATCCGTGAGGAACTAATCGCGATCAGCATGCTCTACAAAACCGAGGACAGGCAGGAAGCCCGTACCGCGCGCAAGGAGAAACGCGCACCCATTTTCAAGGGACTTTAACAATGGCGCTCAAAGAACCGTTCGCAGCGGACCACCCGTTCATGCCCACCGATACGTTCAAGGATGATGTCGTCATAATCACCGGGGGCGGGACGGGACTTGGCAAGGCGATGGCCCGCGCTTTCGCCAAAATGGGCGCGGGCGTTGTGATTGCAAGCCGAAATGCGGACCATCGCGCTGCTGGAATCGCTGCGGTCGAAGAACTCGGTGGCAAGGCAATAGGTCTCGCCGTCGATATTCGCGAACCCGATCAGATATCCGCGATGTTTGACGAGGCCGAACGGCTCTTGGGTCCGGTGACCGTGTTGGTCAATAATGCAGCGGGCAGGTTCATGGCCCCGGCGGAGGACATCTCGCCCAATGGCTGGCGGGCGGTAACCCAGATTGTGCTCGACGGCACGTTTTTTTGCTCGAAGGAATTTCACCGGCGCCGTCTTGCGGCTGGCGGCGCGGGGGCGATTTTGAATATTGGCGCAACATTTGCCTGGACAGGCGGACCCGGTTCTGCGCATTCGGCTGCGGCCAAAGCGGGCGTAATCAATCTCACCCAGACGCTGGGGGTTGAATGGGCGGTGGATCAGGTCCGCGTCAACTGCCTGGCTCCCGGTTATTTTCCGCATGAGGATACCGCCGCGCACATGAAAGGCGACTGGTCGGGAGAGGATAAGCGCGCTAGGCAAATGCCCGCAGGCCGCGTCGGGAGATTGCAAGAGCTTGGTTGGTCGGCGACCTTCCTTTGCTCACCCTTCGCTTCCTATATTACCGGCCATACGCTGGTCGTCGATGGTGCCAACTGGCTGCGCCACAGAGCGTCGAGTGCACCCGACTTCGTGCCGGTACGCGAGTGGGCGCGGCCTCCCAGAGATTAGCCCGATCTGATGACATTGCGCGAACCGCCTCGAGCCAATGATCCGATGCTTCCGGCCGACGAATTTGCAGGAAAGGTCGTGCTTGTCACGGGCGGCGGGAGCGGCGTAGGGCTGGCGATGGCGCGGGGCTTTGCGCTTTGCGGAGCCCGGATCGCAATAGCCAGCCGAAACGAGGAAACGCTGGCGGAGGGAGCTGCCGAACTACACGGGCTTGGTGCGGAGGTCTTCACTGTACAATGTGATGTCCGCCAACGTAATCAGGTCACCGATATGTTCACCCAGATCGAGGAAGCGACCGGACCGGTAGATTTTCTTCTCAACAATGCGGGTAGCAATTTCCCCGCACTTGCCGAAAACCTGAGTGTCAACGCATGGCGGGCGATTACGCAGATTGCGCTCGACGGCACTTTTTTTTGCAGTCAGGAATTTCACGCCCGCCGGTGCCGAGTCGGACGCGCAGGGGCGATCATCAACAATCTCGCGTCATATGCCTGGACTGGATTCCCCGGCGACGTCCACTCAGCCGCAGCCAAGGCAGGCACGCTAAATCTTACACTTTCGCTTGCTACTGAATGGGCACGTGATCAGATACGGGTTAACAGCATAGTCGTTGGTACATATCCGCATTCCCGTGTCCCAAATAATGACCCACGCGAGCGCGAAGGTCGGCGCGGACGGACGGTGCCTGCAGGACGGGCGCTGCGGGCTCAGGAACTTGGCTGGGCCGCAGCATTTCTGTGTTCGCGCTTCGGCGGGTATATAACGGGACTCAACCTCGTCGTTGACGGCGGCGACTGGCTTCGGCGCGATCTTTTGAAACCGCCATTCATTCCACCGCGCGAGCGCAAAGACTTGTGGTTCGGTCAATGAGTCAAGTGCCCCAAGATCTGCCGGTACCGGCAGGAACATTTGCAGGTAAGGTCATTCTGCTTCTGGGCCAGCCTGGATCCACAACCTATGCAATTGCCAAGGCTTTCCGGGCGGCCGGCGCGCAGCTTGTGGTAAGTGGCGATGGGCTGGAGCAAGTTCCCAGTGATTTGTCGCTCCCGAAAGCCAATGTCCACCCTACCGCCATATCGGGGCTTTTTGATACGGTCGAGGCGACATTCGGCCCGGTTGACGGACTGATCATTGATCGGGTTGCTTCGGGATGTACGGCAGCGGAGGATATTCTCTGGAAGCGGTGGCGGGCAATGAACGCCGACATTGTAGACTGTATATTTCTTGCCGGAAGCGAGTTCGCACGCAGATGCTTTGCGCGTGGTGATGGCGGCGACATCCTGTTGCTTGCTGCAGCCCAAGTCATTGACGGCGCCGCAGGGAATTCACTTGAATCTGCCGCCGCTTCGGCAATTGCCAGCCTCATCAAAAGCTGGACTGTTGAATGGCTGAACGATGATGTCCGGGTAAACATGATTGAAGTCGGCCTGGTTGAGGGATTGACTAACTCTATATCCGATCTCGCCAGCAGACGGGGGATCGATGCGGTCGATACCGTTCCACTCGCTCGGCTTGGAACTGCCGACGAGGTGGCGGCGGCCGCGCTGTATCTCACATCTCCTTATGCTGCTTATATCGCTGGCGCCCAACTGCGGATAGACGGCGGGGAGTGGCTCCGGGCCAATCTCGGTGGAGCACCGTTTCTGCCGCCACGTACATGGTTAGGCAGCAGTAAGGTTTAGGCGGAATGATTACGTCGCAACGCGCAAAGCGCATTAAATAACGAAGGATATTTTCGATGATCCATCAGAAAAATCAAGTAGATCCTTGGCTTATCTCCAATCGATGTTAAAAATTTAGGGTCGGATAAAGCTATCTGTAACCTGCACTTTGTCTCACGCCCCTCAGTTCAAGCTTGGCGAGTGGGGCCGAGTTATATATGAATAGTCGTCATAAATAATAGCTGTGGCAAGGCTGTGACGAACTGGAGAAGATTATGGAATTGAATGACATGATACTGGTCAGTGTGGATGATCATATTTGCGAGCCCCCTGACATGTTCGAGAAGCATATTTCGCCCAAATACAAAGGTCGCGAACCCAAAGTAGTGGTCACTCAGTATGGTCAAGCCTGGGAGATCGAAGAGAAAAAAGTCACCGGTCTTGGCCTCAATGCCGTCGTCGGTCGCCCCAAGGAAGAATATGGCTATGAGCCAACGTCTTTCGAGCAGCTTCGTGCCGGGACCTATGACGTGGACGCGCGGATCGGCGACATGAACGCAAACGGCGTTCTTGGCTCGATTAACTTCGCTCAGTTCCCGGGCTTTGCCGGACTGCGCTTCATCATGCAGCAGGACAAGGGTCTCGCACTTGCGACCATTCAGGCATATAATGATTGGCACGTTCACGACTGGTGCGGCAAATATCCGGCTCGCCTGATTCCGATGGCGATTTTGCCATTGTGGGACATAGGTCTCACACTGGCGGAAGTTAAACGGATGGCTGATCTTGGCGTCCACTGCATCAGCTTTCCAGACAACCCGGCGTTAATCGGGCTGCCAAGTCTGCACGACGAGCAATGGGAACCGCTGTGGAAGCTTTGTGCCGACCGCGCAATAGTATTAAACTGCCACATCGGCACCGGCGCTCATGCCGAGCACGCATCGGACCTTTCGCCGATCAGTTCGTGGATCACTTCAATGCCGATATCGATCGCCAACAGCGCGGCCGACTGGCTGTTTGCTTCGTTCTGGAGGCGTTATCCGACGCTCAAGATGGCCTTGTCAGAAGGTGGTATTGGCTGGGTCCCTTATTTCCTCGAACGTGCGGACACGACAGTCCGCCAGCACAGCGCATGGACAAATCTCGACCTAGGCGGTCAATTGCCGAGCGACATTTTCCGCAAGCATTTTATAACCTGTTTCATCGAGGATGATTTCGGGGTCAAGAATCGGCATGATGTCGGGATCGACAATATAACTTGGGAGTGTGACTATCCCCATTCGGATTGCCTGTGGCCCAATTCACCCGAGGGGCTGTGGCGCGGGGTCAAGGATATTCCCAAAGATGAGGTCGACAAAATGACTCACCTGAACGCCATGCGGGATTATAGTTACGATCCTTTCGTGATCATGGGCCGTGAGAACTGTACGGTTGGCGCGCTGCGCGCGCAGGCTGTGGCACAAGGCGTTGACACTAACGAGGCTGCTCCGGGTTCTCTCGGAGGGCTGGAACCGAAATACGAAGCGGGCAAGCCAGTCACGTCGGGCGACATTAAGAAAATACTTTCTACTGTATAGCCGCTGCATTGTGCCGGGGACCGTTGCTCGATGTGCCCGTCGGGTTCCAATACACTCCAATCGCCGTACCTTGCGGTCGAAAGTCCTATAATGTCATTAAACGATATTCCGCGTAACCAAACCGTAACCGGCATTCTGGCAAACGCCGTTCGCGACGGTGGTGATCGGATTTTTCTCGACTTCGGCGGTATTACATACACCTATGCCGAAATTGATGCGCAGTCGAACCAGTTGGCCAATGGTCTAGCTGCGCTTGGGGTGAAGCAGGGTGACAGAGTCGGAACCTTACTCGATACTTGTGTTGAAGCCGTCTTGATCTGGTTTGCAGCGAACAAACTGGGTGCAATCTACGTACCTGTCAACGCCGCCTATAAAGGCGAATATCTGCGCCATCAGTTCAGCGACGCTGGGGTCGGGGTGGTATTCGTGGAGCCGTCTTATGCAGCGCGCCTCGAATTGATCCATGATGGACTTCCGCAGCTTCGTACGGTCATCCAGCGCGGCGATGAAGCACCTTCGATAAGTGGCTTCGACGTACGCCGTTTTGACGACGTGCTCGCCGACAGCACTCCGCTTGTCGATCCCAACCGCTATTCCGATGTCTCGATGCTGATTTACACCGGTGGCACTACAGGGCCATCGAAGGGGTGTATTGTCAGTCACAATTACATCTGCAATCTTTCGCGTCAGGCCGTGTTAAATGGCAACCGGACTGCCGATGATATTAGCTGGTCGCCATTGCCACTTTTTCACATGAACGCGCTGGCTGCGACAGTTCTCGCGTCGGCCATCACACTCAGTCGCGGCGTTCTCTATCCACGCTTCTCGGTGACCAATTTTTGGCCGGAAATAGAGCGTAGTGGCGCAACTCTGTGCAATTTGCTTGGCTCCATGCTCAGCTTCATCGCTGACCAGCCGGAAACCGAGGCGGCTAAACGCTGTTACGGACAATTGCGTGCAATTCGCGGGTCACCATTTCCGGCCGAGCTGCAAGCCAAATGGAAGAAGCGCTTTGGTGTTAAGGTTGCCGGTACAAATGTTTATGGACTTACCGAGGCTAGTGCCGTCACCAGCCTGCATGATGACGAGTATGCCAAGCCCGGCTCTTCGGGAAAACGCAATGATGATTTCGAAGTCCGGATCGTCGACGACGATGACAATGAATTGCCGCCGGGCACTGCCGGCGAGATCGTCATTCGTCCGCGCCATCCTCATGTGATGTTCGAAGGCTATTGGGGGCGTCCCGAGGAAACGCTCAAGATACTCAAGAATCTGTGGCTTCACTCTGGCGACATCGGAATGTTTGACGAGGACGGATATTTCTTTTTCGTTGACCGCAAAAAGGATTATCTCCGCCGTCGGGGCGAAAACATATCGAGTTTCGAGCTCGAAAACACTTTTCGCCAGCATCCGGATGTTGCGGACGTTGCGGTGCATTCGGTTTTCTCGGAAACTGCCGAAGATGATGTTAAGGTTACACTGGTGCTGTCACCAGACAGCTCGATCACCGAACCAGAGATTTGCTCATGGTGCGCAGAGCGCGTGCCGTATTTTGCGGTGCCGCGCTACATTGAATTTCGGCCTGAGCTTCCCCGTAATCCGGTTGGCCGAATCCTGAAATACGTGCTGCGCGACGAGGGCTGCACATCCGGAACCTGGGACCGTGAAGCGGCGGGATTCGAGTTGGAAAAGAGCTGAGATAGCCTGAGGAACACATTAGATGGACGCCAAAGCCGCTATTCTGGTCGCAGACCGGACAATCGAGATTCGCAATGTGCATGTCCCTGACTCACCACCGCGTGGCGGCGCGATTCTGTCGGTCGAGGGCTGCGGCATGTGTGGCAGCGATATAAAACAATATGAAGGAATCACGGCCCGCAGCGGAATGATGACTTTCCCTTGCATTCCCGGCCACGAGGCACTTGGGCGCATCGCAATGCTTGATGCTGAAGCGAAAGCGCGCTGGGGTTTAAAAGAAGGGGACCGGGTCGCGGTACACGGGATCGCGCCGTGCGGTGTCTGCCCCGGCTGCATGACCGGTGTCGCGTGCCAGGACAGTTTCTACTACGGCTTTCGCTCGCTCGATATCGGTTCGGGCTTGTGGGGAGGTTTCGCCGAAGCGATGGAAATCGATCCGCGGACCCGGCTTTACAAAGTCTCGGACAGTCTTTCGGTTGAGGACGCATTATTGTTTAACCCGTTGGCAGCGGGGTATGACTGGGTGATCGACCAGGGTAGACTGAAAGTTGGCGAGACAGTGCTGATTCTCGGTGGCGGGCAGCGCGGGCTGGCCTCGGTAATCGCTGCTGTTGAGGCGGGCGCCTCCCAGATTATTGTCACCGGACTTCGCCGCGACAGGTTTAAGCTCGACATCGCCATGGAACTTGGCGCGACCGCGACCTTGGTGGTTGAGGACAGCGATGTTCCCGATGCTGTCAAGACATTGACCGGAGGTCGCGGTACAGACCTTGTGATCGAAACAACCCCCGGTGCTTTCGGGCCTGTCCGCGATGCGATCATGGCAGTGCGCGTTGGTGGTACAATCATACTTGGCGGCCTGAAGGAAGGCGAACCCATGAACGACTTGCCTTTTGATCAACTGCTGATGAAGCGTATTCGCCTTGTCGGGGTGTTGTCATCGAGCCACTGGGCTACGCAGCAGGCGATCCGGGTTATCGAGAGTCGCCGTTTTCCGGTTGAACGGCTGCATACGCACACATTGCCGCTCGCGAAGCTGGAACATGCTGTGCACCTTCTCGCAGGCGACGTGCCTGATGAGGTCGCGCTTCACATCAGCATCGTCGAGCAATGAGTTGGGAATTACCCCATTGACTCGGAAGTCATTTATTCAATAGCGTCTGATTCCGGGCGCAGCATTTTCGGGGTGACTGCCTCGCCGACGAAGCGCTCCAGCATCTTCACATCCGAACCTGCATAAAGTGGCATCGCGCTGCCTCCTGCGCGTGCGCTGAGTTCGGCAAATACCTTAGAGATGTCGTCCGTCTCGATTTCATAGATTGTCAGATAGCGGTCGGCCGAGTAGCTATCATCCGGCACCGGATCGAGCAGGAAGCGTTGCGCAGAGACAAAGCCGGGGACTTTGAGAACATGGGGCATGTGTTGCTCGACATACCATGCGCCATATTCTTCGACTTCGCCGGGAGGCGGGCTGGTTACCAACATAAAGATATGTTTTGTCATCGGATTCGCTTGCCAATCTGGATACTGATGAATCCTTTTAGTCCTCTAAGAATTTTTGGACAACTCTTCATATTTATAAATACTCTTAGGGATTGTATAGACCGCTAGATCAGAAACACCTTTTGCTCCATCACTGTGTTAAATCCTGCCAATTGATCACCATTTGAACTGAATCAACTTTCTGTTGTTCAATTTAATCCATATATATCAGTTATATGAATGGCGGTCAGTCGACAGCATAAGATTTATCCATTCCCAGAAGCATTTTTGAGTAATGACAATTGCGCATGAATGTCGAGTGTTTCCCCCTATTGCGGACGGCACTCACCATTAGCAGTTTATGACGTGATCATATATTATATCTGTGTAGATTCAGCCATAGACGGCTCTGCGCAATGGGAAAATAAAACGTGCCGCAAGACAGGCGCTCATGGGGAGATTATAAATGAAAGATTATGCAAAGATATTAATGGCCAGCGGTGCCTTTTGCATGGCTGCAGCGATTCCCAATGTGGCTGCGGCGCAGAATGACAGCAGTCAGGATTCTCCCGTTGCCCCAAACCGAAGCGCTAATTCCGGACAGATTGGCGAGATTGTCGTTACGGCCCGCCGCGTTAATGAATCGGCGCAGCGCGTGCCTGTTGCCATCACTGTTTTAGGTGAGGAAACGCTCCGCGACTCGACCATAAAAAATATTCGCGACTTGCAGGGTAGCGCCCCGGCGCTGTTCTTCTCAAGTGGCGCAGGCGGCCCCTCGGCGGCCAATGTCGCGATTCGCGGACAAACGCAAGCCGATGTCCAGCTGACCACTGACCCTTCGGTGGCGGTATATCTGAACGAAGTGAGTCTGCCACGCCAGATTGGTCTGCGCGCATCTTTCCTCGACCTCGACCAGATTGAAGTGCTCAAGGGGCCGCAAGGTACACTGTTCGGTAAAAATACTACTGGGGGCGCTTTGCTCCTTCGCTCGAAGCGTCCGAGCCTGACCGATTTTGGCGGTTTCGTAAACTTGCAGGCAGGCAACTATGACCTGATGCAGGTTAGCGGCGCCATTGGTGGTCCGCTGATTCCTGACAAGCTTGGTGTCAGGATCGCCGCGCAACAGACCTTTCGTGGGGGTTTCGGCCGAAATGGTGCAGGCCAGCAGATTGGCGATCAGGAGGATTTGAGCTATCGGGCCTCTTTGTTGTGGGAGCCAGCTGATTCAGTTCGTCTTTTCCTCACCGCAGATGGTTCGAACGGAAAAAATAACGGCTCGATTATCCGCCTCGTTGAGCTCAACCCTTTGGTTTTCAATGCTGCTGGGGTGCCGCAGAATGCGCTGGCCAACACTCTTCGCGAGACTGCACTTGAACTCGGGTTGAAAAATTCGGTAGGGGCTTTGACTGTGGCCGATTACACCACTGCCTACAACGAATTTGCCAGACGAGGTTTTCAGACACGCAGCTTCTACGACACGAACAATACACAGCGGACGCGTTCGACGCTCGACCTTTACGGCTTTTCGGGCGACCTGTCGGTAGATTTCGGCTCAGTTACCTTCCGTTCGATTACCGGCTATCGTCACACCGACCGCATTGATGACCAGGACTATGGTGCGACGGGCTTTAGTATAGTCCAGCCGATCAACTTTACCAATGCAGGTAGTTTTACGCAGGAAGTTCAGTTGCTGGACAATAGCGGCGGACGCTTTGGATGGATTATGGGCGGATATTACGGACGCGAACGGGGCGTGGAAGGTAGCACTACCACTCAGCTCAGGCTTTTGTTGGGAAACAGAAACCCCAATATGACGGATAGCACCGTCACCAATAAGACCTATGCTGTGTTTGCCCAAGCCAACTATGAGATCATCGATGATTTACGCCTGACGGCCGGTGCGCGGTATACTGAAACGAAGCAGGAACTGCTGTCGCGAAACCGCAACCCGACCGGATGCAATGTGCCGATCGAGGTGCGTGCTAATCCGGCTATTTGCGAGGGGCGTTTTGTGACCGGATCCAACAAACCATCCTGGTTGGCCAGTCTCGATTATCAAGCAACACCCAACATTCTCCTCTACGCTTCGGTGGCCAACAGCTTTCGCGGAGGCGGCCTGAACGCCCGGGGCGGAACAACTGTCGAAAGTTATGCCGCGTTTGGCCCTGAAGAAGCGACGAATTATGAAGTCGGATTCAAGGGCGATCTGCTGGACCGGCACCTTCGTATCAATGCGGCTGCTTATTATACCGACTATACCGGCATTCAACGCAGTACCACGCTCATCAGTCCGACTGGCGCGCTGATTACCGTCGTCAATAATGCGAATTCGGGCGAAGTATACGGAGCGGAAGTTGAGGTAACGGCACGGCCGGTAGATAACCTGACCCTAGGCGGGGCATTCAACTGGACACACACGGCGTATAAAGATTATTTCGATGCCATTCTTGGCGATAGAACCGACGAACTATTCGCGGTACCGGAATATCAATTCTCGGCTACCGCCAAATATGTCGTTCCACTTGGTCCTGACGAACTTAGTTTCTTTGGCGCCTATCGCTGGCAAGATGACGTGACATTTCGGTCAGAGGCGACGTTTGACGATACCGTCACGCAAAAAGCATTTGGTCAGCTCGAAGGACGCATCGCCTATCATATGGGTAATCCAGACATTGAACTGGCGGTCTTCGGCAAGAACCTCACCAACGAGAAATATTTTACCAACTTTCTCGCGTTCGACCGCAATCTTGGCTATAATATCGGGTTTGTCGGTGAACCTCGGGCTTATGGTCTCGAATTGCGGATTGCGTTTGGCGGAGGCTGAGCCGGCATCTACTGTCAAGTTACGGCGCGGCGGCATTTTTTTAAGGATCGACCGCCGCCCGTAACAGGACGGTACACAATATGGCTACTGTGTTTGTGATCGGAAAATGACGCAAAGCTACGCTTTTGTATCCTTGGGACGCTTTTGTCAGCGAGCATGAATTTTCCATGCTATTCGCTATGCACGTGCAGAGGCAGAGTTATGCGTCTGTGTATTATTCAAAGGCGATCCTGACATTACTGCGCGGACGGGAGTGACCCTATGCTTGCCTGGATAATGGAGAATTTCTATTGATAATCCAGCGCCCTTGTGTCCAAGACATTGACCGGCGAACGGCGATGGCGCTGTCTGGCGCAGTCGGAGTTGCTGCAATGATACCTGATCCCGCAACGGCGTCTGCTTCTGTCGGCGCTTCGGCCGGTGCAAGCGCCACCCTGACAGTGTCCGTTACGTTGAAAGTGAACGGGGAGTCGCAAAGCGTGAAATGCGACACCCGGACGACGCTCCTCGACTTCATCCGCGATCATTTGCGCCTGACCGGAACCAAAAAGGGTTGTGATCACGGCCAGTGCGGTGCCTGTACCGTGGTGGTCAACGGAGAGCGGATTAATTCCTGCCTGTCGCTTGCCGCAATGCACGATGGCGACAGCATTGAAACAATCGAAGGCCTTGCGAAGCAGGGGAAACTGCATCCCATGCAGGCTGCCTTCATTACTCATGACGGCTTTCAGTGCGGGTTTTGTACCTCCGGCCAGATCATGTCTGCAGTGGCGTTGCTGAACGAACATGCGAAAGGGCAACCGAGCCATGTCACGGAAGACATTAGCGACAAAGTTATTGTTCTAAGTGACGGCGAGATACGTGAACGGATGAGTGGCAATCTATGCCGATGCTCGGCCTATCCGAACATTGTCGCTGCCATTCGTGACGTGGCAGCCCGCCGATGAAGCCATTTCAGTACCTTCGGGCAGGCAATCTTGAGGAAGCGACTCGGTCGGCTGTAAGCAGCGAAAATGCACGCTATATTGCCGGCGGCACTAACCTGCTTGACCTGATGAAACTGCAGGTTGAAACACCAGAGTTGCTGATCGATATCGGCCGGTTGCCGTTGGAAACGATCCAGCGGCACGAAGGCGGTCTGCGCATCGGTGCACTGGTGAGCAACAGTGCAGTTGCCGCGCACAAGGACGTAAGGGCATTCTACCCGGTACTGGCTAAAGCATTGCTGTCGGGGGCCACGCAGCAATTGCGCAATAAGGCGACCACCGGCGGAAATTTGTTGCAGCGGGCGCGATGTTCATATTTTTACGACATCGCCATGCCCTGCAACAAGCGCCAGCCAGGGTCGGGTTGCTCCGCATTGGGCGGTTTCAACCGGATGCATGCAATCCTTGGTGCCAGCGACACATGTATTGCGGTCCATCCTTCGGACATGGCGGTAGCTCTAACCGTTCTGGACGCCACGATCGAGACGATCAATGATGCTGGTGTGAGCCGCTCTATTGCGATCGCGGATTTCTATACCGATCCTGCTTCGCTGCCAGATCAGGAATCTGTTCTGAAGCCAGGAGAACTCATCACAGCAATTTCACTTCCGCCACCGCCCAAAGGTGAACAGCATTATCGCAAAGTGCGTGATCGGGCATCCTATGCGTTCGCGGTCGTTTCGGTCGCCATTGCTGGAAATCGCGTTGCGATGGGCGGCGTTGCACACAAACCATGGCGTGCTTTCCAGGCCGAAAAATATGTTGCCGACGGTCGGTCTGCTGCGGATTCCGCCGATGCCGAGCTTGCAGAAGCAAAGGGGTACGGTCACAATGACTTCAAAATCCCGCTGGCGAGGCGCTTACTGACAGCTGCGCTCGATGGCAGTTTTCTGCGTAGAGGACGATCATGACGACCCGCAAGATGGAAGGTCGTTTCGGCGAAAATCGCCTCGACTATGGCGGCCAGGGGGTGCTTGGCAAGCCTATTGATCGACGTGATGGCGTTCGCAAGGTCACTGGCGGTGCCGACTACACCGCCGACTGGCGACCTGCAGAAATGTTGCACGGTTATCTTGTTTGCTCGCAGCGCGGAACTGGAAGAGTTACCGGTCTTCGGGTTGCCGATGCGCGCCGGGCACCGGGAGTGCTGGCCATCTACCCCCGGGTGCCCGGATTGCCGGACGCTGCTTCGGACGGCGACATTCTTTATCCAGTGCCAGCGGACGTAAAACATGTCGGCGCTCCGCTTGCGTTGGTTGTCGCCGAAACGTTCGAGCAGGCCCGTGCTGCAGCGATGCTCGTTGGCATTGATTATGCTGAGGAGACTCAGGGGCGATACAGTCTTATCCGAGAAAAATCATTAGCGAGGGTACCTGCTCCGTTTCTCTTCGGTCCCGATTATGTGCGCGGCAAGAAGCCTACCGATGATGAGCTCACGTCGGTCGACGCGACGTATACCACGCCGTCTCAGTCGCATGCCGCTATGGAGCCGCATGCAACTGTTGCTCATTGGGCGAATGAACGCGTTACGCTCCATGTAAGCTACCAGATGCTCAACCGCGGTCGGCAGTTGCTGGCTCGGGTATTTGGCATTCCTGAAGAACGGATCCGATTGATCAGTAAATTTGTCGGCGGCGGATTTGGCGGTAAGACTGGAATGTCGGTCGAAACCGTGTTCGCTGCGCAGGCCGCGCGTTTGCTCGGTCGACCGGTAAAAGTAGTCATGACCCGTCGCCAGGTTTTCACTGCCACTTCACGCCGTTCGGAAACGGTCCAGAAAATTGTGCTTCGTGCCCGTCCGGACACGGGTCTGGCGCAAATACAGCACCACAGCGTGGTTGCGAATCTCCCCGGAGAAGTGTTCTGGGAGCCGCCTGGCGTGGGCACCATGAATATGTATGCTTCCGACTCGCTTGAGATTACGCACCGCATCGCCGATCTTGACCTCGTGCGTGCGGGAATGATGCGGGCACCCGGCGAGGGTGTCGGCATGCTGGCGCTGGAAGTCGCGATGGATGAACTGGCCGAGAAGGTCGGAAAGGATCCAGTCGCGTTCCGGATCGAGTGCGAACCCGAAGTCGATCCGCTTGACGGAAAGCCGTTTTCGTCAAGGTCTCTGGTTCAGTGTATGCAGGAGGGTGCCGACCGTTTCGGTTGGGCGAAGCGACATCGGTCACCAGGTGTCCGCCGCGAGGGTGAGTGGCTGATTGGTATGGGGATGGCCGCCGCGATTCGCCTTAACATATTTGACCAGTCCAAAGCGCGGGTTACGCTCTCGAAGGACGGGGGTGTAAAGGTTGAGACCGATCTCACCGATATTGGAACTGGCAGCTACACCGTTATGGGTCAGATCGCAGCGGAAATGTTGGGCGTACGGGTGGACCGGGTGACAGTAGCGCTTGGCGACACCAGTCTTCCATTGTCGGCGGGGTCGGGAGGATCCTGGGGTGCCAGCACGACCGGCACGGCGGTATTCATTGCATGTGAAGAAATTCTCGGAACGATCGCCTCACAATTAGGGGTTTCTCCCAGAGATATGATGCTGAAGGATGGTAAGGCGATCGTCGCCAACAAATCTTTCGAGCTGGCTTCCTTGGTGCCTCAGGGCGGGTTGGAGGCGATGGGAAATGCGGAGCCCGGCTCCAATTATCAAACCCACGTTCAGTCCGCCTTTGGGGCCCACTTCGTCGAAGCAGCGGTGAGCTCGCTGACCGGTGAGGTTAGATTGCGGCGGATGTTGGGCGTGTTCGACGTGGGAAGGGTCATGAACATGAAACTGGCGCGCTCCCAGTTAATTGGCGGGATGATTTTTGGAATTGGCGGGGCGCTGGGCGAGGAACTGGTGGTCGATCAACGCCACGGGAATTTTGTCAACGGAGACCTTGGTGAATATCTTGTTCCCGTCAATGCCGATGTTCCGCTGATTGACGTGCACTTCCTCGACACATTAGACGATTGGTCCAATCCCATAAAAAGCAAGGGTATTGGCGAGCTTGGAATATCCGGTTCGGGGGGCGCGATAGCCAATGCCGTCTATAATGCCTGTGGCGCCCGATGCCGCGATTTTCCACTTTCGCCTGACCGCATCTGGGGTGCCATACCACAGACACTGCGGGATAGCTGACGGAGTTGTAATCTGCTGCGGAAACGCGGGAATAAGTATGCGTGATTTTGACATTGGTGCCAGATCACGTTTTGCCCAATAGAATGTAGAACTAAAGCAGTCGATTTGTTCCACTGCTGCAATTGAAAGATTTCAACAATGGCGGATGGTCAGTCGCCTGTGGGAGACTATGATGAAGAATTTTACGGGAACGTCGATTGTTGCGATTGCAGTGGTTATTGCTGCGGGTCGGGCCGATGCTCAGACGTCAGCCGATCAAGAAAGTAGCGCTGCCGATACAGAACTGGCAGAAGCGCAATCTGGCCTCGGTGAAATTGTAGTAACCGCCCGGCGGCGAGCTGAAAGTGCTCAAACAGTGCCAATATCTATCACTGCATTTTCAGGGGAGGATCTAGCCAGCCAATCCGCTGTCAAGGTCAATGACGTCAGTCGCTTGACCCCAAACTTATTCATCGGTCCGCCGGGCAGCGCCCCTGGAGGGCTGGTTATCGGCATTCGCGGTCAGGTTCAGACCGATACTATCGCGACGCTTGATCCGTCGGTAGGTATTTACGTTGATGGGGTCTATTGGGCACGAGCACAAGGTGCCAACGCGGATTTACTCGACATCGAGCGGGTTGAGGTTCTCAAGGGTCCGCAAGGAACTCTTTTTGGTCGTAACTCGACCGGGGGTGCGCTGAACATCACGACAGCTAATCCAGACCCGACAGGCTTCTCTGGTGTCTTGCAGGGTCGTATCGGCAACTATGGGCAGCGTGATGCGATGGCGGTGTTGAACATTCCACTGATCGAAGATGATTTGGCGGTGCGGTTCGCGGCCAACAAGATCAACAATGATGGTTTTTACAGAAACACCTTTCTCAACACCCGCCTTCGCGAGGATGATACATACACCGTGCGTGGCAAATTACTCGCCAAAATTGGGTCAGACTTGACGATGGTTGTCTCGTATGAGCATTTTGATCTTGATCAAGCAGGAAATTTTACTCGCCTGATATCCTCGCTTCCGTTTCCATCGGCCCCTGAATTTCAAGCTCTGGTTGAAACCGGCGGCGCCTTGACGTTCGGTCAATTCGCAAGCCCCGCAGATTTCTATGCGGCGCCTCTCAACGTCGATTCTATCGAGACCGTCAACACCGACACGGCATCTCTAACACTCGAATATGACCTTGGTGGTGCTACTGCAAAATATATCGGATCATACCGTTCGGTCGATTCTGACACCGGAACTTATGACTATGACGGAACACCGATAAACGTGTTAGCTCCACGCAACTTCACCAGTACCTCACAATGGACGCACGAATTGCAACTCAATGGCGAAACCCTAGATGACCGGTTTAACTATACGCTTGGCGGCTTCCTGTTCCGCGAGGACGGCCGCGACGGCGGGTTCACTCTGGCACTGCCTGCAATAAACCCCAACAATCCGTCCGAAACCGATGGCACGATTAAAACCCGTAGCTGGGCGGTCTTTGGCCAGGGTACTTTCCGGCTTACTGATGCATTATCGTTCACTGGCGGCCTGCGTTATTCCGAAGACCGGAAGGAACTCGATCTTCGCTCTCGGGCCCGCGGGGTCTGCTCGCTTAGCGTCGGCACTCCTCCAGTCCGGATCGCGCCTACCGCCGAGTGCCTCGTTCATCAAGAGCGCAAGGACAGCTCCGTCAGCTATCTTGCCAGCCTCGAATACCGAGTCAGCGATGCGATTCTGACATATGCCAAAACAAGCAAGGGCTATCGCGCCGGCGGCTTCAACTTGCGAGGAACCACTCCGGCGACTTATGGACCCTTCGCGCCCGAAAATGTTACCGATTACGAAATCGGTTTAAAATCTGAGTTCCTTGATCGGCGTATACGATTGAATGTCGCGGCCTTTTATTCAGACTATAGTGACATTCAACGGAGTGTACTTGTGCCCAACGGAGTTGGGGGCGTTTCGACTTCGACTATCAACGCGGGTAAGGCCGAAATCAAGGGGCTGGAAGTCGAACTGACTGCGCGACCCTTGGAAGGGCTGGAACTTGGGGCGACGCTCGGCATTACCGACGCAAAATACAAAGAGTTCCTTTCGTCCTGTCCCATCCCATTTCCCGCGACGGCAGTTGTGCCATGTGTGAACGGAACTTTTGACCGGTCGGGGGAAAAGTTCGAACGAACTCCAAAATACACTTATAGTTTGACAGGGTCATACACCCACCCCGTGCCGCTGGGCAGCGCGACCTTTCGCGCCGACTACAGCTTCCGGAGCAGGACGATTCAAGTCGGCTTAACACAATCGATTACACCGGCAGCTGTACCGTTCATTTCACAGGAAGGTTTTGGACTGCTGAACGCGCGGCTTAGCTGGGATATCGAAAATCCCAACCTTTCGCTTGCTTTGTATGGGCGCAATCTGACGAAGCGAGAATACTATGCGTACCAGCTTGATCTTGCGAGTGCCGGTCTTGGCTATTATCAAGGCGCGCCTGGAATTCCGCGCCAATATGGCGTGGAGGCCACTTTCCGCTTTTAGTGGCAGGAAGCCCGGCACCGAGCCGTATAACGCCGCCACCAATAATGGAAACGTTGGCGATAGTGTTTGTTCATGGCGGGAGCCACGGTTCCTGGTGCTGGGATAACGTCGTCGTCGAGCTCAAGAGTATGGGATGCAACGGCCCATTAATCACACTGGACGTGCCGGGGTGTGGTACCAAGCGTGATCGACGAAACGAGCAGCTAACGCTAACTGCCATCGCAGCCGAATTGAACGCGGAAGTAAGTTCAAGAGTGACTGGTTCCGCACTTCTTGTCGGTCACTCAATGTCTGGTATTCTGCTGCCTTTCATGGTCGCCTTGGCACCGGCTCAATATTCGGAGGCTTGCTTCTTAGCGGCCTGCATCCCACGGATCGGTGAAAGTGTTGCAGATACCATGGGCACTGGCGCGCAGGGCACAGATACCGACAAAGTGGGTTGGCCAGTACCGCGATCCGACGACCCGATTGCAATGTACAAGGCTATGTTCGGTCCTGACATGACACAAAAACAGCTCGACTGGGTCATCGAGCAAGTCCAACGGGACGATTGGCCACGTTCGGCGGCTGCCGAATCGGTTGACCGCAAGGGTTTTCCCGGAAAAACGCGCATCAGCTATATCGCGACCGAGCGCGATCCAATTCTTCCTCTATTGTGGCAGGGCCGATTTGCCGAGCGGATTGGAGCACAAACACTTTATTTGCTCAATACACCTCACGAACCGTTTGTAACGCACCCTTCTGAATTGGCAGATTTAATTTACCACATCTGTGGTCGGCTTGAGCGCCTTCAACGCGGAACTCGAAAGTCACATGAAAACCAAATAATATGATGCCTTGAATTTGGTAAAAAGTGATCAGCCGATTGGTGAAGCATCTTTAGGGAATTATAGAAGTGCGACGCTTGGAACGAGTTTGACGGACAATCGCAGCCTGGGCGCGTACATAGTTTCGTATTCCCTCCAGCGTTTGCTCGTCCATTTCTTCGAAACGGGGCATTCCCTGTGATTGCAGCGCGCCGCCACGAACGATTTGTTCGAATGTGCTGGCATCACTCGTAATAGATGATGCTCTCAGGTCGGGTGCGTTGCCAGCGGCGATCGCTCCAATTCCGTGACAATGCGCGCAGCGCCTACCGTATGCAATTACGGCGGTAATATCTGCTTTAGCCAGCGGATGGAAACTTGGGTCATCCGGAATATCGACAACCACCGGAGGACTTGGCGGCAACACAGCCTTCCCATCGATCGCAAAGGTTAATATGCGTCGCGCTTGGCTACGATAGTCGATCTTGGCGTTTTTTATCAACGGACCCAACGCTCCCGAGCCCGTTCCGAAACCCGCAATAACTGTCACATATTGAACGCCCTTCGAACGGAAAGTGATCGGTGGGGCGATTACCGGGGCTTGCGCTGCAAAGGACCAGAGCGGATTGCCGGTTTCCGCATCATAAGCGCGAAAACGGCCATCGATTTGCCCCTGGAACACGAGGTCTCCAGCAGTTGCCATGACGCCACCGTTTGTTGGCCCATCTGTCGCGATTCGCCACATTTCTCGCTGTGCGACTGGATCCCATGCGATCAAGGCACTTTGACTAGCATCGGGATCGTCAGAAATGATACCAGCCGAAATGCCACCGTCCTGCCCAAGGCCCGGATATCGCGTCCACTGGGCCGGATTGATACCCTTATCACTGACGCGCGAACCTATAAAAAGCGTAGGGATATAGATCAGTCTGCTTTTGCGGCTGAATGCCATGGGCAACCAGCTGTGCGCGCCGATGCTCCCAGGATAGAGGTCAAAGCTTGAGCCGCCGGGAAAACGCGCGCCGTTCGCTTCCTCTGGGCGCCCGGTCTTCAGGTCTATTCCTGTAGCCCAGCTTGTCTTGACGAACGGCTTGGCAGAAATCAACTCGCCGTTCGCCCGGTCTATCACGTAGACGAAGCCGTTTTTGGGTGCCTGAATCAACACCTTTCGTGGCTTACCGTCAATGTCCAAGGTGGCGAGTGCCATGTCCATCGCAGCATTGTAGTCCCAGGTTTCGGCTGGATTGACCTGATAGTGCCATTTGTACGCGCCGGTTTTTGCATCAAGCGCGACGATCGACGCAAGAAACAGATTGTCCCCCTTGCCGGCACTGCGGATGCGATGGTTCCACGGTGCGCCATTGCCGGTTCCGATATATACAGTTGCGAACTCAGGATCATAAGTGATGGCGTTCCAGACCGTCCCGCCCCCGCCGAACTTCCACCATTCGCCAGACCAGCTTTTGGCAGCCATCTCCATCGCCGGACTTTCGAAGCCCTTGGCGGGTTCTCCGGGGACAGTGTAGAAACGCCAAATCCGCTTGCCGGTCTCCGCGTCATAGCTAGTCACATAGCCGCGTACTGGCGCGACATCAGCGCCGGCATTGCCGATGATAATTTGTCCTCCCAGAACCCGGGGGGCGCCGGTGATATAGGCGCCTGGCGCTTCATCGAGAGTCTGAACGCTCCATCGCGGCTGGCCAGTTTTACCGTCAATTGAAATCAGGCGACCGTCGAGCGTAGCGACGAAAATCGATCCATCTGACCAGGCAATGCCGCGACTACCCCAGCCAGTTCTCAGCAATCGACCGGCAACTTCAGTGACTTTTGGGTCGTAGCGCCACAATAGCTTTCCGGTTGTGGCATCAATGGCGCTGACGATACTGTACCCCGTCGCTACGAAAACTGTGCCGTCAATCGCCAGCGGCTGGGTCACAGCATTGCCAGGCTCAAGATCCAGCGACCACGCGAGACCGAGACGACCAACATTCTTCTGGTCGATATCGTGCAAGGTGCTGTAATGCTGTTCGCCATAGGCTCCGCCATAACCCGGCCAGTCGTCGCCAAAGCATTGCTCTGCTTGCGCGCTAGATGCACAATCTGCTGGCTGTTGATTGCATCCCGACACAGCGAGGCAAAAAAACGACATCATAATGATTTTAAGATTGCGTTTCATCAAATTTTACCTGGAAATTGTCGCTGCCGATCATCGGGATTGCCCATCATCGTGTCTGATCGCATGCTGCACCAATGCGATGCGGCCATGAGACCTTACTTAAGTCACCTAAACTCACCTGTTGAACAGTGCTATCACGCATGATCTATTGACTAGCAGCCAAAATGTGGAGGGCGGTTTATGGCTCGTCATACATTCGGGATTGGTTCCTCGTTTGACAGCAGTGTAGAGATTTTGGCGGCGGCCCCGGCACGGTTGTGAAAATCTCCTTATAACTTGTACCGGCGGTTGGGTGTTTAAAGGAAGCAGGTTCCGACATTTTCAAGGGAATGTCAGTATTATTAACCAGAGGAGAGTTATTCATGAGCGTGACTGCGCTTTCGGTTCCAAACCATGTGCCGCCTGAACTGATTTTCGACTTTGATTTCCTCAATGATGCGCGTTTGAAACCGGACATGCACGAAGGAATTGCGGAGCTGGCCCGTGTAGCTCCACCGCTGTTCTACACACCGCGCAATGGAGGCCATTGGGTGGCGCAAGGCAGGACAGTGCTATTTGAGATCGCCCGCGATGTTTCACTCTTTTCAAGCGCGGCTCAGACCGATGACTACAAGGCGCAGACAGTGCGAATCCCGATTGGTATGGATCCGCCAGAACATACGGCTTACCGCGCGGTTTTGACGCAGGCATTCTCGCCAAAGTCAATGACTGCAATCGCACCCGCAATTCGTACGCTTGCGGTTGAATTGATCGACAAGGTGGTGCCACTTGGCTCTTGCGATTTCGTCGCATCGGTGTCAGAGCCGCTGCCGGTCCTGATTTTCATGCGGATGGCGGGATTGCCAGAAGAACGCTTTGCTGAATTTCGCGAATGGGTCGCCGCAGCTGTCGGAAGCTATGATCCCGTCGAGCGCCAGCACGTGTTTGACAAGGTAACCGACATGACTGCGCCATTGGTACGTCAGCGGATGGAGCAACCCGGAAGCGACCTTATCAGTCGGATTATTCAGGCCGACGTTGGCGGTCGCCGTCCGACGTTCGACGAAGTTCAGTCGTTCTATCTGATGTTGTTCATTGCCGGACTTGATACCGTAGTCAACGCGATGTCTTTTGGTATCCGGCATCTGGCGATTGATCAGGACCTTCAGGCAAGCCTGCGCAAAGACCCGTCGATGATTCCTTCCGCCATGGAAGAAATTCTCCGCCGCTATTCGATTGCGCTACCGGGCAGGCAAGTGACCAGAGATGCAAACTGGAACGGAATTGAATTTTGTCGGGGCGACAAGGTGATGCTTTTTGTCCCCGGGGCAGGTCTGGACCCCGACGCCCATCTGGACCCGACCAGAGTCGACATCAAGCGCGGTGAATCGCATATCGCGTTTGGGGCAGGTCCGCATCGCTGCGTTGGTGCCAATCTTGCGCGAATCGAGTTGCGCATACTCTACGAGGAATGGTTGTCGCGCGTTCCGCAATTCGGCATCGATCCGGACAAGCCGTGGCGGTTTCACCCTGCGCTGGTGTTGTCGGTAGATGCACTCCCGCTCGTCTGGCAGCCGCTGGGTAGCTGATGCAATTTTACACACGTATGCACGCCGTGTTGAACGAGGACCAATCATGAGTCTTGCTCTTACCAAACGTCAATTCGTCGGGGGTGCATTTATTTCGTCCGACAGTGCCGAACCGATTATCAATCCGGCCACCGAGGCGGTGATTGGCGAAGCGCCGCTCGGAACGCTTGAAGATGCGGAATCGGCGATCGAGGCAGCCCACCAATCGTTTCGCAACGGCACCTGGCGGCGAATGAATGCTTCGGAGCGCGTAGCGGCAATGCAGCGGTTTTACGACTATCTTGACAAGCGAAGCGAAGAGATTTGCGAGCTGATCGTCGCCGAAGCAGGCGCTACTATCGGATTGGCCCGCGCCGCACAGTGGGGATTGCCGATGAAGCATTTTCGCTATCAACTTGCAATCGCCCTTCACGATCAGACGACCATGTCGACTCCCGAAATCACTCCGATGCCGAACGGACATTTGATGCTGGGAACGAGTGCTGTTCACCGTGATCCGGTTGGTGTGGTTTCGGCTATCACGCCATACAATTACCCTTTTATGCTGAATCTGGCCAAGATCGTGCCTGCGCTGCTGATGGGCAACAGTATTGTTCTCAAGCCTTCCCCTTACACGCCATTCGAGGCGTTACTTCTCGGTGAGGCAGCGATTGCGGCGGGCCTGCCCGAGGGTGTGCTGAATATCATCACGGGCGGGATCGCGGTCGGCGAGAGGCTGACAACCGATTCGCGCATTGCATTGGTGACATTTACCGGCTCCGACAATGTTGGTGCCGCGATCATGGCGCAGGCTGCTCCAACTTTGAAACGCGTGCTGCTTGAACTTGGCGGCAAGTCGGCAATGATAGTCCGCGCCGATGCCGATCTGGACCGAGCAGCGGGAGCCGGTCTTGGGGGGTTTACCTCGCATTGCGGGCAGGGATGCGCGCTACTGACACGCCATATCGTCCATAACTCGGTGCGCAAGGAATATGTTGCAAGGCTCAAGGCGATGGCCGACCGTGTGAAGGTGGGCGATCCTGCTGATCCGTCGACCATGATGGGGCCGTTGATCCGCGAGGCTCAGCGGTCTCGGGTCGAACATTATGTCCAAACGGCGGTTGAGGCAGGTGCAACGCTAGTTACCGGAGGACGGCGGCCGCCCGATCTCGACAAGGGGTTCTTTTTTGAGCCGACATTTTTCGACAATGTCGACAACGCATCAGAATTGGCACAAGATGAGGTGTTTGGGCCGGTAGGCGCAGTCATCGGCTATGATAGCGACGAAGAGGCGATTGCCCTCACCAATGATTCACGGTTCGGATTGAGCGGTGCAATCTTCTCGGCCGATTCAGGTTTGGCCTACGAGATGGCCAGCGAAATCCGCAGCGGTGGCGTGAGCATCAATGGCGGCGCCGGAACGATGCTGTCAGATGCTCCTTTTGGCGGAAATGCTCGTTCCGGCTATGGCCGCGAGAATGGAATGGAGGGACTGCTTGAATATACTAACAGCAAATCGGTGTCGTTTCACGCCGCATGAGCTGCGCCGATGGCGAGCGTGAATTAATGCCATATCAAAACATGAGTTTACTCGGACATCACGAAAATTAGATTATCCGAGCCAAGTGGATAAGATTTATGCACACACTATTTTGGCGGGTGGTTGCCATTCGCCCGTGCCGTCGCGACCAGTCTGCCGACATCAATTAGACCGGTGTTGACACCGCCCGTGAATGCGCAGTCCACCGGTAAGCAGGCACCGCTGATGAAACCGGCTGCTGCAGAGTTAAGAAAGATTAGCGGCCAAGCCTGTTCTTCTGCAGTCGATTGACGCCCAGATGGCAGAGCGAATATTTCAAGGATTCTTTTTCCCGTAAGACTCTCGAAATCCTTCATCATCGGAGTTGCGGTCGGACTCGGGAGCGTCGCGTTGATCCGGATGCCCCGCTGGATCAGATCAACTGAGCGCATCTGTGTCCACACGAGGAGCGCTTCCTTCGAAAAGCCATAGCCGTCGCCGACATCCGCGAGATGATCGGCGATCCACGCTAATGCACCATCGGGTGTGTCTATTGCGATGAACTCCTTGAGTAACGCCAATCGCGCCTGGTAGTTCATCGCTGAATTTGACGCGACCGTGACGATCGCTCCGCCATCTCGAATTCTCGGAATCCATTGTTCGGTCCAATGACGTATGCCGACGAAGTTGACTTGAACCACATCGGTTGCCGGGAACGTCTGTGGCAATCCAGCGCAATTGAACACAGCGTCAACCGCTCCACCAATGGCAGCGACGGCTTGTTCAATAGCCGGTATATCCCTGAGATCGAGCTGGGTGAACGTGGCCAGACCTACCGGGGATTTCTTGATATCGACACCGTGGACTTCGGCCCCCAGCCGGATCAGTTCGCGCGCGCAAGCTTCACCCATTCCGGAAAAGCATCCCGCAATGACTACACGTTTATCTTTGTATGACCAGACGTCAGTCATAAATAATTCCTTTAGCTGGACTGGACAGTGGTTTGATCCGCTGACCCAGATTGCACGAAACATATCACGATTATGAACCTCGTTCGCTGGATCGACCTATGCGAGAATGGAAGCCATTGGCGATTTGAACTCACTTATCCGCAGGCACCTACCGAGCTACCGCTCAAGCGGTGGAGTGCGATTGGCGCTCGGAAGCGGTCTGGGGAAAAATGCGCAAACTTGAACCGCTCGACTCAATCTTTCTTGATATGGAGCGTCCAACCACGCCACCCGTCATTGGCGGGCTGTTCATGCTCGACCCATCGACTTCGCCGGGTTCTTTCGTACGCCACCGAGACATTCTCAAATATGTCGGCGACCGGCTCCACATTGTACCTAATTTGCGACGGAAGCTGATTTTCAGCGCGCTAGGCATTGATGCACCGCGACTGGTGGACGATCCGGACTTTGATCTCGAGTTCCATGTCCGCCATATTGGTCTGCCGCGACCGCGCGATCGCCGCCAGCTTAAAATACTGGTTGCACGGCTCATGTCCCGGCCGATGGATCTCAATCGCCCTCTATGGGAGATGTATATCATCGAAGGACTTGAGGAGATTCCCGAATTTGCAAGTGATGCCTTTGCAGTTCTGATGAAGGTTCATCACGCAGCATTTGACGGCGCTGCAGCCGGCGCCGCATTGTGGGCAATGACGCAGGATACGCCAGATGAGTCTCCGTCTCCCCCGGTGGAACCTTGGCAGCCCGCGCCGATTCCAGGGGCAATTGCGCGGACGACGAGCTTCGTGTCTGAAGGGATAAGTCAGCTAGTATCGAACCTGCGTTCAATCCCTTCGCTAGGCGGTAGCGCGATCACCGCTGCGGTTTCGGCCATGGAGGACGGCGGCAAAATTCAGATGGCACCGAAAACACGATTTCAGAACAAAATATCATCCCATCGCGTGTTCGATTGGGTGGTATTTACCCGCGCCGAGGCGAACGAAGTAAGAAATGGGCTTGGAAAGCCAAAGATGAATGACATGGTGTTGTGCATCATCGCAGGAGCGATACGCCGTTACCTGATGGAAAAGAGCGAACTGCCCGAGAGCACATTAAGCGCGATCTGCCCGATCAACATCAGGGGCAATCGTGACCCGACCGAGGGCGGAAATTTTGTCACGGTGATGCGTGCTGGCATCGGCACCCATATTAGGGACCCCCTTGAGCGCCTCGCATATATCGCCGATCAAACCGTGCGTGGTAAAGCCCAAGCGGAGCAACTGGGCGGCGATTTCGCGGGAAATCTGCTGGCGCTTTATCCCTATGCCATTCGCTCCAGGGCGGTGCGCGGCTTAAGTGCGCTCATTGCCTCCGGAAATATTCAGGCACAGCCAGCCAATCTAATCATCACCAACATTCCCAATCCGGCTGGTGGTCACTATCTGGCCGGAGCGAAGGTGCTCGAATATGCTGGTTTCGGTCCCGTTGTCGATGGTTTGGGGATGTTCCATACCGTCACCGGAATGGACTGGGAGCTTTCCATGTCGGTTACCTCCTGCCGCACTGTCATGCCTGATATTGAACATTATATGGATTGCCTGACCGAGTCTTTTGGCGAACTCAGGAAATTGTCCAATGTTTCTCGTACTGCCGCTGCTCTTGGAAAAAGTCGCGCAAACGCGCGTGCGGCCGCCAAGCCTGCCAAAACCGCAAAGGATTGAATATGGACGCCAATGACCTGTTTTCGCTCGAAGGCCGAAATGCTATCGTCACCGGTGGCTCGCGGGGTATCGGCAGGATGATTGCCAACGGCTTTATATCTGCCGGTGCAAAGGTTTATATAAGCTCACGCAATAGCGACGCGTGCGATTCGACGGCGGCCGAGCTTGGACCGAACTGTATTTCGCTTCCACAGGACCTGAGTAGCCCTGATGGATGTCAGGCATTGGCCCGCGCTTTTGGCAAACGCGAGGACCATCTTGATATTCTGGTCAACAATGCGGGCGCTGCCTGGATGGAGCCGTTTGCTTCCTTTCCCGAGAAGGGATGGGACAAGATTATCGACGTAAATCTTAAATCACCATTCTTTCTCACACAGGCGCTTCATTCTTTGCTCCAACTCGCAGCATCTCCGGGTCGTCCGGCGAAGGTTATTAACATAGCTTCGATCGACGGGCTTCGATTGAACAGCTGGGAGACCTATAGCTACGCTTCTTCCAAGGCTGCCCTGATACATCTTACCCGGAATCTTGCGGCGCGGCTCATCAAGGATGATATCGTCGTCACGGCGATTGCGCCGGGAGCTTTCCCGTCGGAAATGAATCGGACGGCACGCGACCATGGTGACACTATCGCGACGAAGATCCCTGCAAAGCGGATCGGGGACGCAGACGACATGGCCGGGGCAGCAATTTATCTTGCCAGCAAGGCTGGCAATTATGTGGTTGGCTCTACGCTCGTGGTGGACGGTGGGGTATATTTCGCAACCCTTGACGACAACACGGATGCCTAGTCACGGCCAATATCTGTTGCCGATAGGGCCCGACCGATGACCTACACCAAAGCGTGAACCGCCGAAATGGCAGGGGTTTTGACATAAGCCATCGAATGTTCCGTTCTGTAGTTCGACTACAGAACACGCACCGAACGTGCTGTTAGCGCTGCCTTTTTCCCCGGAGTACGCCCATGCCTTCATTTGTTACCGTCGAGCGTCGCGGACACATCGCAATCCTGCGTATGAATCGTCCGGAGGCACTTAACGCTATTGCCACCATCCAAGATTGCGACGACTTTGCCGACGCCTTGTGGGAGGTGGAAAATGATCGTTCGGTCAGCGTCGCCATTCTCACCGGCGCGGGACTGGCCTTTTGCACCGGCGGCAATATCAAGGCTATCCAGCAGCGGGAGGGGATTGGACCGCTTGATCAGCCAGACTCGACCCGCGCCAACTACCGCCGCGGCGTGCAGCGGGCAACGCGAGCGCTGCTCGAAACTGAGGTGCCGATGATTGCGGCGATCAATGGTCATGCAATAGGCCTAGGACTCGATCTGGCATGTCTGTGCGACATCCGCATTGCGGCGCAGGGTGCCAAAATGGCCGCAAGCTTCATTAAAGTCGGCATTGTTCCGGGGGACGGCGGAGCATGGTCGCTCCAACAGGTCGTGGGCTATTCAAAAGCTGCCGAACTTTTTCTAACCGGCGAAACTTTCAGCGCTGATCATGCTCGCACAATCGGCCTAGTCGGAGACGTAGTTCCAGACGATCAATTGCTCGATACTGCGCTAGCCATGGCGGACAAGATCGCTGCCAATCCTGCGCGCGCACTGCGGCTGACAAAACGGCTGCTGCGCGAGGCTCAGCATTCGCGCGCATCGGATGTACTCGAACTTTCTGCGGCCTTCCAGGCGATTGTTCACGAGACCAAGGATCATACCGAAGCAGTTACTGCCGTAATTGAAAAGCGCGCCCCAGTCTTTACAGGTGACTGATCGGCGCTCATGTTTTGCAATCGGTCGTGATGGCGCGCGGGCGCATTGCGCATAAAGCCGGTAATCGGAATATTATCCAGCGATGATTTGCCACCTACCAACAGCAAACGGTTCAGAAAGTTGACAAAAGGATGGATCAAATTACGCGCCGACTGACTGAATCCGGTTCGCCGCTGGCGCCGTTTCGTTACCCAGCCTTTCGCACAATCTGGCTGGCAATGGTTGTCTCTAGCCTAGGTACGATGATCCAGTCGGTCGGCGCCCAGTGGCTGATGACCGACTTGACTCAAAGTCATTCGATGGTGGCATTGGTGCAGGCATCCACTCTCCTGCCGATTATGGTACTCGGCGTGCCAGCAGGCGCAATAGCCGACAATTTTGACCGGCGGCGCGTGATGCTGGCATCGCAAGGATTCATGCTGGTGGCCTCTACATTGCTGGCCATACTTGCGTGGCAGGGAGATATCGGACCGGGATTACTCGTTTTGCTGACTCTGGCTGTCGGAGCTGGCACGGCTTTAAACGCTCCAGCTTGGCAAGCTTCGGTACGCGCGCAGGTCGGGTCTGCCGATCTCCCGCAGGCGATTTCGCTCAACACTATAGCCTTCAACCTTGCCCGCAGCGTCGGCCCCGCGCTCGGCGGCCTACTGATTTCGCTATGGAGCGTGTCGATTGCGTTCACCGTCAATGCAGCCAGCTATCTCGTAATGATTGTCGCGCTCGTAAGGTGGCATCCGCCTCGCCGCGAACCAAGTAAACGGGGCCGTATTTTTGTCTCGATTGGACAGGGAATTTCATTTTGCGCAAATTCGCCGCCGTTGCGCAGGGTGTTGCTGCGAGGGCTGGTATTCGGACTTTTTGGGGGCGCTGGCCAGGCATTAATGGCGGTAACCGCCCGTGATTTGCTTGGTGGTGACGAGATTGACTTTGGATTAATGCTCGGCGCTTTTGGTATCGGTTCGATTGTGACCGCGCTTTTCGTGAGTTCCGTGCGGAAGCGCTTCGGAAGCGAGATAGTGGTTTCGGCGGCGTCGTTCGCGCTCGGCGTTTCACTGATACTGCTGGCCGAGGCGCGCAGCTTGCCTTTCGCTATTGTTGCTTGTTTTCTTGCAGGCGGTGGTTGGGTAGGGGCATTGAACAGCCTAAACGTCGCCATGCAACTGCGTTCTCCGGACGTCATTCTGGGTCGCTGCCTGTCGATTTATCAGGCGGTTACATTCGGTGCCGTGGCGCTGGGAGCTTATGGGTGGGGATGGGTTTCGGACTGGCAGAGCCTGCCATTCGCGCTTTATGCCGCCGCCGCTGGACTGTTTGCCAGTATGCTATTACGCTTTGTGGTACCGATGCCAAGTCGTGACGAAGGCAGGGTCGATCTCGACGCGGACCGTGCAGCTGGAGAGGTACCCATGAGATGAATGATGCTCCGGCGCTGAACAGGGTAATCCGGATTGCGACGCGAACCGGGCTGGCCCGCGCCTCGCTGGAGGACGATTTTCACCATTTCCGCACAGAAGTTGTACATGACGGTTCACGGGTTACTGCCGTGAATTCACAAAGCCTGCGAAATCCATTCACCCTTTGCCCGGCAGCAGGCGCAAGATTGACCGAATTGATTGGTCAGTCGCTTACCGTGCGCATCAGAGACATCTTTGCAGCGACCGATGCGCGGCAGCAATGTACGCATCAACTCGATCTTGCAGCATTTGCGATTGCTGCGGCCGCGCGCGGCACTGGTACACGGCGTTACGATGCGCGTGTTGCGGACGATGACGGCCAGCCTTGCCGTCTCGCGACTGTTTCGCGCGGCGGAGTCGAGGTGTTGGCATGGAACTTCGCCGACGGGAAAATAATTGCGTCGGAACCGTTCACGGGCGTCAGTCTGGGTCGAGGGTTTTCCAGTTGGGTCAGCGATAACCTTGACGATGAAACCGCCGAGGCGGCGCTGGTGTTGCGCCAATCAATCTTTATTTCCTCCGGGCGTGGTAAAATTGCCCTGCTGGATGCGATGGAGCATGCAGCGCCGCACGGCGGATGCTGGGTCGGCCAACCCGAGCGGGCCGCACAAGCATTGCGCGAGCGTGGTTCGACGTCGGATTTTACAGGACGTGCAAAATTGTTGACCAGCAAAGATGATGCCTGGTTTTCTTTTGACGACCTGACGCAAAATTAAGGGAAACTCGCATTAGCCTTCTTGCCCTGATTTGCCCCAAGGAACAACAATGAGCAAAAATCGCGATGTCATCCTTCAGCAACACGACGGTGCAGTCTGCTGGATCAGTCTCAATCGGCCCGAGCGGCTTAATACTGTGACGCCTGAACTTTACGAGGCGCTTTATGAAAAAGTCGCGGCAGCGGCAAATGATCCAGATGTTCGCTGTGTCGTGCTGACCGGCACCGGAAAGGCATTCTGTGCCGGACGCGATCTCAAACAACCTCCAATGCCGGCAGCGGGCAGCAGCGGCGCATGGCTTGAACAACGTCAGGACTATTTGCGCCGTCACGTTCGTATAGCACACGCACTGCACGAGATGCCAAAGCCGACAATCGCAATGATCAACGGTGCATGTGCCGGCGCCGGCCTCAGTTTTGCGGGCGCTTGCGATCTGCGTATCGCCTCGACCGATGCGCTCATGACTTCAGCATTTATCAAGGCTGGGCTTTCTGGAGATATGGGCGGAACTTGGTTCTGGACGCGCATTCTCGGGGCCGGAAAGGCGCGTCGCCTTTACTTGCTAAGCGAGCGATTCAATGCACAAGAGGCCGAAGCGTTCGGGCTGGTGGACAAGGTCATTCCGGCCGAGCAGCTTCGGGCGAAGGTCGCGGAAATTGCCAATGATCTTGTCGCCGCATCACCGCAAACACTCCGATATGCCAAGGCAGCACTTAACGCGGCGGAGGACGGACATCTTGAGGCAATCCTTGAGTTTGAAGCAATGGCGATGGCCTTTTCGGGCATCGATGCGGCTGCCCGCGCAGGTGAAATCAGCCAAGGATATGATCCCGCTGATTAGATGCACGGGGGGGCATCGCGTCAAACATGATCCCATAGACTCAGGATGTCGGTGACGCGTCGGCTTCGCTCGTAACAATAGTCGCCGGATCATGATCGGCAAGGCTCCGGGCAGCCAAATAGAACCCCAGTGCAGCAACGAGATTAAACGACATGCTCCATGCGATGGCCGGGCCGAGTTCTCCTGTGGCATCGCTAATGATTCCTGCGAGCAGCGGACCACCCCCCACTCCAATCAAATTACAGGCAAGATGGTAGAGGCTCATTGAGGTTCCCCGCAACCGTGGAGGAGCGCCCGACATAAGAATCCCAGGTGCCTGACCCATCCAACTGCCCAGCAATATGCTGAGGAACATGACCAGGGCAATTGCCGCGCGGGTATCATCCACTGTTACCATTGCCCAAGCAGCGGGCACCGAAAGCGCGAGCAAAAGCGAGGGCGCTCGCCACAATTCGCGCGGTTGGTCGCGGGCCAGAAACCGGGCCAGCGGTCCGGAAACGAGTGAACCAAATCCTTTGCCAACGCCTGCCGCGATGGCCACGGTAAGACCCGCCATAGCTAGAGAAAGATCGTGTTGGCGGATCAGGAACGATGCCATCCACGTCCAGACCGCCGCTTGCGATATGGACGCTGCGGTTCCGGTGATGGTGATCCACATCAGCGTGCGATTGGTACCAAGCTCGCGTACCGCTTCGCCCATCTTGGCAGGCTTGCCGCTCGGATTTCCCGTGCGTTTTGGTTCCCGCACGGTGAACAGCAATAGCAATCCAAAAATGATTCCAGGCATCCCTGCAATAAGGAACACGGTACGCCAGCCGTAATGCTCGGCAACGTATCCTCCAATTAAAAAAATCAGGCCAGTCCCAATCGCCGCTGCGGTATAATAGATTCCCATCGCCGTCGGCAACTCGCGGCGCGAGAAAACGTCGGAAATAATCGAGACGCTCCCCGGTGTCCCGCCTGCCTCGGCGGCACCGACACCTATCCGCATAAGTAGTAGCGCCAGATAGCTCCCTGCGAGCGCGCTCAATCCTGTGAGCGTACTCCAGACGATAACGCATCCAGCAACCAATCGAACTCGGTTGCGACGGTCCGCGAGAATGCCCATCGGGAGGATCATGATCGACAGGGCACCTGAATGTGCCAAACCCGCCAGTACCCCCATGGCTGCGTCCGACAGTCCGAACTCGTTTTTTATCGGTTCGATAATCACTGACATCACCGTCCGATCGAGATAATGGATCGAAAAAATGGAAGTCAGAACGAACAAGACATACCAGCGACCGCTGCGGCTCGGTTCCTGTTCAATCACGTCATTGCTCATTCTAGGTTCCCTGAGATTTTCATGCGATCTGGCTGGGCTAATTAGGCGGCGTAATGGTACGGATCAGGGCGGCTCTCTGTTCCCGTAGGTCGCCGGCCAGAAAGTCGACCACATGAGACCGTTTTACATATATATGGGCGTCCGCTTCGGCGGTGAATCCAAATGCGCCATGCACCTGGATGTTCTGCGCAGCGTTTTTAAGTGCTGCGTCGACCGCGACGATTTTTGCGGCGTGCGCCTGGTAAACAGCTTCGCGTTCGCCTTTGGCGACGATGATCGAAGCAAAAGCGACCTGACACGATGCGACCTCGGCGGCGATCGCCATGTCGGCGCATTTGTGCTTAACCGCCTGAAACGAGCCGATCGGCTTGCCGAACTGCTCTCGAACTTTGGCATAATCGACCGCCATTGCTAGCACTGCTTCCGCCATACCGACAGCATATGCGGACAGCAGCAAGATAGCGCGGGTATGCACCATTTCACTGGCTGCCGGACTCCAGAACAGTGGTGCGACCAGATCCAGTTTGCCCCGCTGCAGAATGGTGTTGCTATCCATAGACATTCGTCCATCGACTTCGCTGAAGGCGGTGCGCTCGACCAATCCGACCCCTTCGGGCAGAATCACGACGACATGGCGCGCATCCGCTGCATCGAGCAAATGGAATGATCCAGAAATTTTGGTACCCGATGTCGTCGGGCCACGCGGGGAAGCGATGCCGACCGGCTCGCCGCCGAGTATAGCGGTGAGTAGACTGGAATCGTGTCCGGCTACCAGATGCGACCCCAATGTGATACCCAGAATCCCGAGTGACACCAGAGCCCGCCCGAACTCACGAAAGACAAGCGCTTCCTCGACTGCGGTGAGACCAATTCCTCCATGCTCCTCGGCAATCCCTAGCCCCAGAAACCCGAGCTCCGCCAACTGGGGCCACAGCTCAGAATCGGGATTGCCCACCTGCCCATGGCGGTCGGGACGGAGCCGTTCAACTGGTGCTGCATTAAGCAACTTGCCCCGCAGCGTATCAATAATCTGCTGCTGTTCTTCGGTCGGGAGAAGGTCCATAGGTCTCTCTTTAACGTGGGAGGCCGAGCACGCGCTCGCCAATGATGTTGCGCTGAATTTCCGACGTTCCAGCCGCGATCGTATTGCTGTATGAGCGCAGATAGGGCCTGATCCAGGGATCCACATCGGGTAATTCAATAGAATCTGGGCCGATCACATCGACCGCAATCCGCCGAATGCGTTGTTGAAGTTGACTTACGAAGGCACGGGTGATCGACGCCTCGGAGCCCAGCGATCCGCGCGCAACTCGTGAGGCCGTGGTATAGGTCATCGCCCTGACAGCTTGAGTTTCGGCTCGTAATTGCGCCAGGCGGGCACCAATTTCGTCATATTCCAGCACTTGTTTACCAAATCTCTCGCGTGCGATCTCGATCAGCTTTTCGAGGATAGCGCCGTAGCGGATTTGTTCCGACATGCTAGCGGTACCGCGTTCGAACCCCAGCGTCGACATCGCCACGTTCCAGCCGTCGTTGACCTCGCCGACGACATTGCTGAGCGGAATGCGGACGTCGGTGTAGAACACCTGGTTGAAGTGATGGTGCCCCGGCGCGGTCATAATCAGAATCGGGCGCAGCTCGATGCCGGGAGAACGCATGTCGCAGATAACCCATGAAATGCCCTTGTGTTTGGGAGCCGCAGGGTCGGTCCGCACGAGCAGTTCCTGCCAGTCGGCCAGATGCGCGCCGCTAGTCCAGATTTTAGAACCATTGACGACCAGATGATCGCCATCAATCTCCGCGCGGCATCGCAATCCTCCGAGGTCCGATCCGTTATTGGGTTCGGAGAATCCTTGGCACCAGGCCACTTCGCCGCGCAGGATACGCGGGAGATGATAGTCTTTTTGCGCTTGAGTTCCGCGCGCCATGATCGTCGGTGCTGCGTGATTGCACCCAACGAAAAGCAGTTCCGAGCTGGGTCCGCCTGCGCGGGCATATTCTTCGTACCAGATAAGTTGCTCAGTCAGGCTGAGGCCACGCCCGCCATACTCGACCGGCCACGAGACACCGGCCCAACCGCCATTGAACTGGCGACGTTGCCACGCAAGATCGAATTCGCGCATTGCCTGGCCCTCGGGAGGGCGCTGGGCACGAGGGACATTTTCATTCAGCCAGTCACGTGCTTCAGCGCGAAAGAGCTCATCTTCTGGCGTAAAGTCCAGATTCATCTGTTTGTATCCTCGCTATTTGAACCGCCAACAATGTCGCGGGTCTTTGCAATAAGTACAGCTAGCCAGCCATATCCGGACTGTCCAGCATGTGGCTTATGCTGTTTTACCGTCCTCCTCGCGCGCGCTCACCTGAGCGCTGACAATTTTGGAAAAGGCCTTGCGACCGAACAGCATCGCAAAGACGGCAATCGCGCCTGCCACCGTGGTCGTCAGCGCGATCGAGTGCCCCAAATATTGTTTGTCGCCAAAAACAATGTCGGTAACCGCACCGACGATCAGCGGAGCGAGACCGATACCAGCCAGTCCGACCAGCATAATCTGGATCGCGGTTGTCCGACCGCGCAAATCATCCGGAATGGCGAGTTGAAGTGCAGCAATAAATGAGCCCCAGCTGCTGATAAACACATAAGTCAGCATATACAGTATAATCGCCTGAGTCGCATCGGCGAAGACGAAGGTGACAATCGACAACGGAATACCAACTGTGGTGGCAAAAATGAACACGCGGAAGATTGCATCCTCGTAGCCCCGTTGATGGAAGTAGCTTGCGAGCGCCCCCCAGAGGATGTTGCCAATTCCGCCTGCAGCAACACCCGCCCCGACGGAAAAGCCGATCATTGTGTGTGACAGGTCGAAGGCACGGCCGAAATAGGCAGGCGACCATGCGATGAGCGTGTAAGAGACGATCCCGAGCATCGCAATTGTAAGATAATAGCAGGAAAAGAAGCGTTTATGCTCGCCGAGATAGCCAAAAAGCGATGAACGGGCTTGACCTGCCCGTGTTTTGCCAGGTTGCATGCTACGCCCGCGGATTCCGAAGATCAAGAATGCAACCGCGATACCGGGTAGCCCGGTCAGGATGAATGCCGCCTGCCATGGTTTGGTCTGTCCGATGATCGGGAAATCAAACCCGCCCCCAGCGACAAGCGCGCCGATCGCCGCTCCGCCAAGAGTAAGCGCAAGCAGACCGCCGATATTCGCTCCTGCATGGTAAATCCCAGACGCGAGCGACAGGCGATGACGCGGGAAAACCGTTGCAAGGATCGCGATTGCAGCCGGGGGCAGCGCGGCCTCGCCCAGCCCGACGAGCGCGCGCGATGCGAACAAGCCTTCGAAGCTGTTGGTCAGACCACCGGCCGCAGCAGCGAGTGACCACAGGATCACGCCAAAAAAAATGATCCAGCGCGCGGAATAGCGATCCACCGCCCAACCGGTGGCCAGCACTCCGACCGAATAAGTGAGCGAGAATGCAATGCCTGAAAGTACGCCCATTCGCACGTCGGAAAGTCCGAGATCCTCGGCGATTAGGTCAAGCAGCAGCGCCAGCATCTGCTTGTCGAGATAGGAAAGCAGATAGAGCACCATCAGCAGTCCGAGCGCAATCCACGCGGCAACGGGGGTCGGTTCCAGCTTGGCTCGTAATGCAACGTTTGACATGCTTTGTACTCCCTCCTTATCCAATCCGGGACGGCGGTATTCTCACCGGCATAGCGGAGAGCATATTGGTCGACCAGCCCATTGGCGAACCCAAAAACTGAACCCGCAAGGGGGCTTGTAGTGCCTAGCCGGACGCTTTGACATAAATGGTTCGATTGCAGTGCGGGTCAGAAATCGGTGCCCCCGTCGATATTGACAATTGCTCCGGTCAAGTAGGCAGCGCGCTCCGAAAGCAGAAACGCCATCAATTCTCCGGCTTCGTTCGCCTCGCCCGGCCGTTCGAGCGCCACCGGCATCCCGAAGACTTCCTTCATGACATAAGCCGCCGCGACCGGTCGTGAGATTGACTGCGTCTCCATTGCTTCGTCAATGCGCTCGTTGACCCGTACAGTTGCAAATGCGCCAGGACAGACGCAATTGGCGCGAATGCCTTCAGAACCATATGTCTTGGCCAGATTCTTGGTGAAATTGATGATCGCCGCTTTCAATGATGCATAAGGAAAAAGGAACCCTTTGGCCGCGCGGGCCGAATAGGCGCCTGTCGTTACGATCTGCCCGCCACCGGCCTCAAGCATGATCGGCAGCACTTCCCGTACCACGCGGACAGTCCCCATCAGAACATCCTGGAAATTATGTTCCCAATCGACGTCTGTCGTAGTCAGGACAGTACCGTTGTGGAATGTAAGCCCGCTGGTGACCAAGAGGCCGCGAGGAGGTCCGAACCGATTGATTGAACGGGAGACTGCTGCTTCGATCTGGAGGGGTTTCATTGCGTCGGCGACAATTCCGATTGCATCGGCGCCAAACTCGTCGGTGATTTGCCGCGCTGCACCCTCAACCTGCGCTTCGGTGCGGCTGATCAGTGTCAGTCGTGCACCTTCGGCTGCTAGCACCCGGGCCGCTTCGTAACCCATGCCGCGTGAACCGCCGAGAAGCACGTATGATTTTCCCTTTACGCCCAAGTTCATGCAATCACCCTATCCTTGTCTCCAGCATCCGACGATACGACACCTGTCCCACAAAACGCATTCCGGCTATTGTGTATTTGTCCTGCCTGGCACGCGTCGACGCATTACCGGTGCGCCGTGGGACAAGGCTATATGCGCATTATTGGTGTCACTGCTGTTGCGGAAAGGAATGTGGACATGCTTAAGGGCCACAAGATATTGCTGACCGGTCTCACGGGACAGGTCGGAGGAACATTTGCCGACCAGCTGGCTCCGCAGAATGACGTTTATGGTCTGGCGCGATTCTCGCGGCCCGGCTCTCGCGAACATGCTGAGGCGCAGGGAATCAAGACAATTGTCGGTGATTTCGCAACCAATGAGCTTGATGAGGTTCCCGGTGATATCGACTATGTGATCCACCTTGCCGCCAACACAAAACCCGGCACCGCTGAAGTGGCGATGACCCAGAACGCTGAGGGGACAGGTTTTCTGATGCACAAATGCCGCGACGCCAAGGCATTTATCTTTGTTTCTAACAATTCGCTCTATGCCGAAAATTCCGACCCCATGCACAAATATGCCGAAACCGATCATGTTGGCGGCAACTCGCCCCACTCGCCTAATTATGGCCCCAGCAAGCTGGCCGGAGAAGGGGTCGTAAGGTTTCTTTGTCGACTTTACAATCTGCCGTCGCTGATAGCTCGGCTTAATGTTTCCTACGGCAGCGTCTACGACGATGGCGGCCTGCCGGGGAATCTGCTTGAGGCGCTGCTTGAGGACCGGCCGATCAAGCTTGCAAAAAGTCGGACGACGACGATGTCGCCGATAAACGAAGCCGATATGGTGCGCCATCTCGAGCCGATGATACGTGCCTGTTCGGTGCCAGCGACAATTGTCAACTGGGGCGGAGACGAGGCAGTTTCTATCGAGGAAATGGCAAGATATATGGGCGAACTAATCGGCGTGAAGCCAAAATTCGAGTTTACCGATGATGGTGTTGTACCCAACCGTATTACAGACACTACCGTCGGCAAGGCGATGGGGCTGAAGTGGCAGGTCAGATGGCGTGATGGGGTGCGTGATATGGTTGCCGCTCGTCATCCCGAACTGAAACTGGAGACAAATTGACGATGGTTTTGCACAAAGCTAAAACGGACAACAGCCATGCGGTTCTGGTTGAGCGCCGCGATCATGTAATGATTCTGACAATGAACCGGCCCGAAGCCCGGAATGCGTGTAATCAGGCCTTGTGGCTTGCTGGCGGCCGTGCACTTGAAGACGCCGAGAATGACCCGGAGATACGCGTCGTGATTGTGACAGGGGCAGGGGATCAGTCATTCAGCGCCGGAGCCGATCTGAAAGCCATTGCTCGCGGCGAGGCAATCGTACCCAACGATCCGGTCGAGGCTGGCTGGGGATTTGCCGGAATCGCCAGTCACGCGATCTCCAAGCCGATAATCGCGGCGGTCAACGGGACGGCGCTTGGCGGCGGAACCGAACTGGCGCTTGCGTGTGACCTGATTGTTGCGGCAGAGGAAGCGGTTTTCGGTTTGCCCGAAGTCAAGCGTGGACTGATTGCGGGGGCCGGCGGCGTGTTCCGTTTGCCACGCCAAATCCCGATCAAGTTGGCGATGGAAATCATCCTTACCGGCGAGCCAATTTCTGCCGCTCAGGCACATGCGTTCGGTCTCGTCAACCATGTCGTTCCGCGCAGCGAGTTAATGGAAACGGCCCTGACGCTAGCCGAACGTATCGCGGTCAATGCGCCGCTTTCGGTCCAGGCCTCCAAACGTATCGCGCTTGGAATCGAAAATGGGAATATCGCTGCCGAAGATCAGCACTGGCAGCGCTCTCGCCGTGAAAGCGGAGCCGTGCGTCAGTCGGAAGATGCCCGCGAAGGTCCGAGGGCATTTGCCGAGAAGCGCGCGCCAGTCTGGACGGCGCGCTAGACCCAATTGAACTTTATAAAGGATTATTCCCATGCCTGAAGCTTACATCATCGATGCTGTGCGGACTCCTCGAGGGATCGGCAAACCTGGAAAGGGCGCGCTCGCCCACCTGCACCCTCAGCATCTTGCGGCTACTGTGCTTGCGGCGATCAGGGACCGCAATGACCTCGAAACTGCTACGGTCGACGATATTGTCTGGTCTACCTCCAATCAGGAGGGCAATCAAGGCGGCGACCTTGGTCGTATGGCAGCGCTTTCGGCTGGGTATGATGTAAAGGCGAGCGGAACGACGCTTTCGCGCTTCTGCGGGGGAGGAATCACGTCGGTGAGTTTTGCAGGAGCTTCGGTGATGAGTGGCATGGAAGATTGCATCATTGCAGGCGGAACCGAGATGATGAGCTATGTCTCCGCCAACACTGCGGCGAAAACAAATGCCGGAATTCCACCGATGGGAATGGGATCTGGCCACGACGCTCTGGACGTGCTTCATCCACAATCGAATCAGGGCGTATGCGGCGATGCAATCGCCGCCATTGAGGGCATTCCGAGAGAAGCGCTGGATGCCCTCGCGCTCGTCAGTCAGCAACGTGCCGATCGTGCGATCAAGGAAAATCGTTTTGCAAGGTCAGTGGTGCCGGTATTAAACCCTGATGGCACCGTGGCGCTCGACCGTGAAGAGTTTCCGCGCCCGGAAACCACTGCCGAAGGGCTGGCAGCCCTTAAGCCCAGCTTCGAGGCGCTCGCGGATTTCGATCAGGGAAATGGACGGACGTTTCGCTCTCAAATCCTTCGCCGCTATCCGAACCTCGAATTTCGGGGTGTCCACCATGCCGGTAATTCGTCTGGAGTCGTCGATGGTGCGGCGGCTGTGCTGGTTGCTTCAGCGCAATATGCAGATGATCACGGATTGACACCTCGTGGGCGGATTGTTGCCTATGCCAACGTTGGAGACGATCCCACGCTGATGCTCAATGCCCCCGTGCCTGCAGCAAAAAAAGTGCTAGCAAAGGCCGGGCTTGGCAAGGACGATATTGACGTCTGGGAAATCAATGAAGCGTTCGCAGTCGTCACGGAAAAATTCATCCGTGATCTTGAACTCGACCGTGAAAAGGTCAATCCAAATGGTGGTGCGATGGCGCTAGGCCACCCGATCGGCGCAACGGGATCGATTCTGATTGGTACGGCGCTAGATGAGCTTGAGCGCACCGGCGGCAGATATGGACTTGTTACGATGTGCGCCGCTGGCGGCATGGCCCCGGCGATCATAATTGAGCGCATTGACGCTAGCTAATGCGAAAAAATAGAGAGTGAAAAGCACATGGATATGAATTTGGCAGACGTGGCAGTAGTCACCGGCGGCGCATCTGGTTTGGGTCGGGCAAGTGCATTTGCATTGGCTGACGCGGGATTGAAGGTCGCCATATTCGATCTCAATGTCGAAGCAGGTGAACAAGTCGCTCGGAAAGTCGGTGGCGTCTTTTGTGTGGTCGATGTTACAGACGAGGCGAGCGTGATTGCTGGCCTCGCGAAAGCCCGTGAAGCCCACGGCCAAGAACGGGTGCTTGTTCATTGTGCACAGGTAGCGCGGAGAGGAAAAACCGTCGGGCGCAACAAGGAAACGGGTGAATTCACGCGAATGTCGACAGAAGATTACGAGTTCGCAGCCCGAGGTATCCTTGTGGCCAGTTATCGCATTGCTTCGTTGTCGGCTCTGGGGATGGCCGGGCTCGAACCGCTAGAAGATGGCGAGCGCGGCGTAATTACATTGACGTCAAGCGCGGCGGCCCAGGATGCACAAGTCGGTCAGGTCGCTTACGGTTCGCTAAAAGCAGGGGTTAACGGTCTAGTGCTGCCGATGGCTCGCGACCTGATGGATTTGGGAATTCGCGTCAATTCGATAATGCCAGGTATATTCGCAACGCCACCGATGCTCAGTGTTCCCGCCAAGGTGCTTGATGTTCTCGCCGCCTCGGTACCCTTCCCGAAGCGCTTGGGCAAACCTGAAGAGTTCGCAAGTCTGGTCCTTGAGCTGGCCCGTAACAGCTATTTCAATGGTCAGAACATTCGGCTGGATGGCGCAATCCGGATGCCGCCAAAATAAGGGCTGAGGGAATAACCGACGTTTATTAACAATTTTTACCCGTCGTTCTCTGTGATCAGTGACTTTTTCGTGTATGTTAGGCCTCCGTACTTGCGCCATTCCGATCAACTCCAATCGGTACGCACAGTGCTGCAGCGGTGATGGGGTGCGTAGATCGGATTGCTGACGATCATTGGGTGCTGTTGCCAAATCTCAAGGTCGTATTGCACTCCGCAACATCTCTAGGTGGCCACCAGCCTCCAGAAATTTAACAGTCCGGTCTCGCCACGCAGAGCGGCGGGTTTTTCCTGCTTCGTCGCGAAGCGGTTTCGCGCTTATTTCGATGGAGCGCGGGTGTTTATTTCGCGCGAGACGGCTTGCCAGAAACGCCGCTAGTTCGCCTGAGTTCGGCTGGTCCATCCCCGGCACAAGTTCAAGAATGGCGTGAGGTGTTTGCCCGAGATCGTCGTGTGGAAGGCCAACTACAACAGCAGTTGCGATCGCCGGATGTGCCTCCAGCGCGGCTTCGATTTCTGCTGGCCATACATTGATCCCTCCGCTGACGATCATGTCTGAACGGCGATCTGCCAAGTATAGATATCCGTCGCCATCGAGCGATCCCATGTCCCCATAGGTTTCCCAACCGTCTATTGCTGCCGACTTGGAACCAACATATCGGTAATTATTGGTTCGGTTGGGTGGTGACCGAAAATAAATTGTGCCGATCTCATTCGGTGGCAAAGGTTGTAGAGCATCATCCAAGATACATATCGAATCAGGTACTTGCGGTTGGCCAACCGAACCGGGATGGTTGAGCCATTCTTGACCGGTGATCGTGCAAGCGCCGACCGACTCAGTGCCCGCGTAAACTTCCAGAATACGATCGGGACCCAGCCAGTCGATCCAGTTGCGCTTGAGCCAAGCTGGGCATGGCGCGGCCATATGAACGACCGCCTCCAGCGAGGAAAGATCAAAGCCAGTGCGGACGGTTTCGGGCAAAGCCCAGATACGACTCATCATGGTTGGAACGAGATATAGCCACCGTACGCGATGCAATTCTACCAGCCGCAACGTTTCTGCTGGGTCAAAACGTTCCATTTCGATGATATGTCCGCCCCAAGCTATTGCCCAATGACTGAAGCTAAACGGCGCATTGTGATGCACAGGGGCGGGGCTTAGCACTGTATCCCCGACTTCAATGCCCAAAGACGTAACCTCAGGGTCAACCAAAGCCGGGCGTGTATCGACGATAAGCTTCGGCCGACCCGTGCTGCCGCCGCTGGTCATGACCTTCCAACTTGGCGCAGCGATCGCGGGGGCTTTGTGCAGCGGAAGCATGTTCTCTTTTTCTGCGTCAACTGTGATGACAGGCCGGCCGGCGATCGTTCCCGCCGATGATCCGATCACTAGCCGTGGTGCGGCAAGATTGACAAGAACGTCAAACTCTGCGGCGGGGAGCTTCGGTGAAAGAGGCGCTGGCGTAGCCCCCAGCATCCAGATTGCGAAACAGGTGATGTGAACCTCGGGCCCTGTCGGCAAAGTGACAGTCACGAAATCGCCAGCAACCACTCCTTCGCGAATTAGGCGGGTTGCGCGGCGCTCGACCGCTTCAGCGAATGCAAGTCGCGTCCAGAGGGTGTCGCCGAACGAAAGCACTGTTCGATCGGGTTCAGCCTCAGCAAGACGGCGCGGAAGGTCTCCGAGTGGGACGAGATTAGTCGCTGGACGATTAGAAAAGAGCGTGCGCGGCACTGTCACTGGGAATCCTCGCAGTCGATTATGGTCCGGAAACTGGCCGAACGCACCTTTGGGGGGAGTCGGCACAAATAATTGTTGCTAGTGCCCCACCACGCGAACGCTGTTAGAATACCAATTGGCGTGACGATTATGAAGATCGCTGGCGTTGTAGCCTCGACATAACATATATAGACTGACACGGTCTGCGTACATGCGTCTGACTGGATCTTGGTCACGGCTCTCTCCTAACCAACGCTTCATTTCTGTGTACCGCAACGGGCGAAGTTGCGACCAATGCGCATTGCTGATTTTCATGTTTACCATTTGCATCAATGCACTATGTAAGCGATGGATTCTGGGTCGGTTATATGCATCGGCGCTACCCTACACATAATTAAACCAATAGCTGGGTTGAGCCCCCCTTCTCAACTGATAACCCATTTATGGTCTCGGAACGAAACTCAACTAAAGATATTGTCCCTTGCCCATGCGACTTCATGTTTGGCCCTTGACGAGGTACTTTAACGATGAATTCGCACTTAGAAGACTTCCACCGCAAGAGTGGAGGACAGTCCCTAAACATTACCCGTCAGTTCCGGCACCGCATCAAACAGATCAGCAACCAGTCCGATATCCGCAACCTGGAAAATCGGCGCGTCCTCGTCCTTGTTGATCGCGACGATGACTTTCGAATCCTTCATGCCGGCGAGATGCTGGATCGCGCCGGAGATGCCGATGGCGATGTAAACCTCTGGCGCGACGATCTTGCCGGTCTGGCCGACCTGATAGTCGTTGGGGACATAGCCCGCGTCGACCGCGGCGCGCGAAGCGCCGATGCCGGCACCGAGCTTGTCGGCCAAAGGCGTGATGACTTCCTCGAATTTCTCGGCAGAGCCCAGGGCGCGACCACCGGAAACGATGATCTTGGCGCTGGTCAGCTCGGGGCGCTCGGACTTGGCGATTTCCTCGCTGACGAAGCTCGACAGGCCGGCGTCGCTGGCGCCGCCGATGGATTCGACCGTGCCGGAGCCGCCTTCGGTCGCGGCCTTGTCAAAGGCGGTACCGCGCACGGTGATGACTTTCTTGGCGTCGGATGTCTTGACCGTGGCGATCGCGTTGCCGGCGTAGATTGGCCGGGTGAACGTGTCTTCGCTTTCGACCGAGAGAATGTCGCTGATCTGCATGACGTCGAGCAGGGCGGCGACGCGCGGGGCGATGTTCTTGCCGGTGGTGGTGGCGGGCGCGAGGAACGCATCGTGCGTTTCCATCAGGCTGGCAATCAGCGGGGCCGCGTTTTCCGCAAGCTGATGTTCAAGCGCGGCATCGTCGGCGACATGGACGGTGGAGACGCCGGCGACCTTGGCGACCTGTTCGCCAACGCTGGCACAACCGGAGCCGATGACCAGCGCGTGGACGTCGCCCAGTTGCGATGCGGCGGTGACAACAGCCAGCGTCGCGTCCTTCATTTCCTTATTGTCATGTTCGACCAAAACTAGAGTTTTCATTTTCGGAACTCCTTCAAATCTTCTTTCAAAACCGTTCGTGCTGAGCCTGTCGAAGCACCTTGTCCCATCAATCCTTCGACAAGCTCAGGATGAACGGAGGTGTTCCGCTCTGCTCGCTAGATCGCGCCCGCAGCCTTGAGCTTCGCGACCAGCGCATCGACATCCTCGACCTTTTCACCGGCCTGGCGGACGGGCGGTTCGGAGACATTGGTGGTGGTAAGGCGCTTGGCGATGTCGACGCCGTAATCGGCGGGCGTTTTTTCATCCATCGGCTTTTTCTTCGCCTTCATGATATTCGGCAGCGACGCGTAGCGCGGTTCGTTGAGGCGCAGGTCGGTGGTGACCACGGCGGGCAGGCTGAGCTTGACCGTCTGCAGGCCGCCATCGATTTCGCGCTTGACGGAAATGCTGTCGCCGTCGATTTCAACGGTGTTGGCAAAGGTCCCCTGACCCCAACCGAGCAGGGCAGCCAGCATCTGGCCGGTCTGGTTCGAATCGTCGTCGATCGCCTGCTTGCCGGTGATCACCAGCTTGGGCTGCTCTTCCTCGACAATCTTGGCGAGGATTTTGGCGACGCCGAGCGGCTCGACTTCCTCGTCGGTGACGACCAGGATCGCGCGGTCTGCGCCCATGGCGAGTGCGGTGCGCAGGGTTTCCTGGGCCTTTTGCGGTCCAACCGAAACGGCGATGATTTCCTCGGCCTTGCCGGCCTCTTTCAGGCGGATGGCTTCTTCGACGGAAATCTCGTCAAACGGGTTCATCGACATTTTGACATTGGCGAGATCGACGCCGCTGCCGTCGGACTTGACCCGCGGTTTTACGTTATAATCAATCACCCGCTTGACGGGCACCAGGATTTTCATTGCTGTTTCCTTCTTCTATTTCTCAAGCTTCGTAGCTTACGTTCACGTACACGTGAAAATCTCGTGTTGCGGGGCAGCCTTTTTATATTCCGATGCAAGTTTCGTCTCCATTGGTGCTGGGCTCGTTGAAGAACGATCCTACGCTCTCTATCGCCCTGAGCCTGTCGCATCTACCGTGCTTAGGCTAGCTAAATGGAACCGATTTCAATAAGGCGCTTTTGCGCATTTTACTGGATCAGTTGCCATTGAACGCGGAATGCAGGAGGTGGATTTATCAGCCACTTGATGTTTTTGGTGATAATGCAATGCGCGATCAATGGCCGATTGGCTGGCCAAGTTCGCAGCATTGTGCGGGCTTCTGTCGGATATCAGCTTGATGAAGGCGGCATTCTAATACTCCCAGAACCCCGGGGCAGAGTAGGTCTATGCCTTTCCCGGTCGGCTCAAGCAGGCGTACCCCTAAGTCTCGGATACGCAAGCGGCTATCATTCGGATCGAATTCCGTATCATTACAAGGAATCCTGTCAGGTGACCGCCATTCTCGATTCGCAAGACTTGCCCCGGTCGACACCGGTGCTCGATATCGACAACACGCCATTCTGGGTGGGCGGTGGCAACGGTGGACTGATGATCCACCGATGCCAAGCTTGCGGTTATCGGGTTCACCCGCCGACATCGTTCTGCCCGGCATGCGAAGGTCGCTCGGTGCTTCCCGAGGCAGTCTCCGGCCGCGGGACAATTGTCAGTATGACTGTCAACCACAAGCAGTGGTTGCCAGGTCTGAAGGTCCCGTACGTGGTTGCGTTAGTAGCAATCGAGGAGCAGCATGACATCCGTCTTATTGCAAACATCCAGGGCGTGCCAGTTGAAAACGTGTTCATCGGTCAGGAGGTTGAGGTGTTCTTCGAGCAGACCGCCGACGTTTGGGTTCCGCTATTCCGACCATCCGAATCGTGAGTAGGGACTATCCCGAGAAAAAGGTCGCCATAACCGGGATCGGCCAATCGCGAATCAGCCGGGGACCGCAAACAAGTTCCGCGTTGTCCCTGACTATCGACGCTGTGTTAAATGCGATCACGGATGCTGGCCTGACGCGCGCCGATATCGACGGTATGGCATGCTGGCCGGGAGACCGGGGCGACACCGGCGGGATGGGTCCCGTCGGCATCCCGCAACTCCAGGATGCAATGCGTATCCACGTCGACTGGTATTCCAATTGCAGTGAGACCGCAGGTCAATTTGGCGCGATTTTCAACGCGATCGGCGCGATCGCGGCTGGCTATTGCCGTCACGTGCTGATCTGGCGGATCATGTACCAAGCCACTGCGCGCAAGGCCGGGTTGACCAACGCTAGCTTCCAACCGGGAGAAAAGGTCGAGGGCTATACCGCATGGTATTCTCCCTACCATGCCTACACTGCGGCCGTGCAGCAGGCGCTCTACTTCGCCCGATATGTGCATGAGTCGGGCATCCGAGAAGAGCAGATTGCGCAGATCGCTATAAATCAGCGCCGCAACGCTTCACTCAATCCGGCCGCAGTCTATCGTCAGCCGATCACGCTCGATGATTACCTCGGTTCGCCGATCATCTCAACGCCACTGCGATTGTACGATTGCGACGTGCCGATCGATGGTGCCACAGCCATCGTGATTTCACGTCTCGATTGTGCGCGGGACATGCCCAATCCAGTATTGCAGATCGACGCCGTCGGGACATCGATGAGGTATCGAAACAGCTGGGTTCAGCTCGACGATCATGCGCTCGCCACGCAGGCGCAACCGCGAGTCGCAGAAATGATGTGGAACCGCACTGACCTCAAGCCCAAAGATGTTGACGTCGCCGAGCTCTACGACGGCTTCAGCTTCCACACTATCAATTGGCTGGAAAGCTTTGGCTTTTGCAAGCGCAACGAGGCCGGCGAGTTTATCGGCAACGGCAAGCGTATTGCACTTGAAGGCGAGCTTCCGCTCAACACAAATGGCGGGGCTCTCTCCGCCGGACGGATGCACGCATATGGCCAGGTGCATGAGGCTTGCGTGCAGCTGTGGGGACGAGGAGAGGCTCGGCAAGTCCCCAACCAGCCCAGAGTCGCGGCACTTTCCACAGCGGGCGGTCCGCTGGCCGGCGCCTTTTTGCTGGTGCGTACGTAAGTGACAAGCCCAAAGGAACGCTGCGCCCGGTCCATGTCGCGACGCTGATTGCGCCGGATCCGCCGGTTGCATCGCGCCACTCTCCCAGAGATTCAGCCAATTTGTCTGCATAAGCCTCCATCATGTCGTCTGAGGGGGCGACGCGCAACGGCTTAGCCAATGAACCGTGTCGTAGGCTGGCGGGTTGTAGCGCTGGTCCGGCTAACGTCGCCAGTTCCTCGATCATCGCAACTTCGTCAGCGTTCAACCCAAAGTAGGTATAGACCAGGCGATTGACCCGCAACTGAATTTCCGACCAATGCCTCGGCTTTATCAGTTCATCCGCATTCTCGGCCTGAGAAATCAGCAAATCGACCTCGACCATGATGAACTGCGCCTGCTCGGGTTGCGGATGCTTTTCCAAAGTCCAGAACGGCCAGCCGCCGGGCAACTGCCGCCTCCAACCCGCAATCGGTCAAATTGTCGACGCGCCGATCGGGGTCGAAGCAGGGTCGAAATTTCTAGTCTCATTCAAGTGATGCGAAAATTCTGGCGATTTGCCATTATTCTTAGGGTACGGGTGTGAAGGCGCGTTACTGACTTGCGGGCGCCGGTTCAGAAGCAAACTTGCATTTATTTGGCATTCCAGCCGGCTCACATTATGTCCGCTTTCAGGGAGCCGCAGCTTAGCTTCAATGACCAAAATTGGGGCGTATTCTGTTGAAAAACGCGGAGTCGGAGGGACATCCGCCAATTTTCGGCAACATTGATTCAAAATCACCTCATCGCGTGAATCATTCTTGCGGCCTACTCATCATTCGAATTCAAATATTGCCAGCAAGAATCGGTTGTGGAGTTTTTCAACAGAATAGGGGCGCGAAGCGGACATTTGGCATAGGTTGATAATCTTATCCTATGTTGAGAGCCTGGGCTTTCGCCGAACGAAATCAAAGGTATTTTTGGTTTCCCAAAATCGACGATAATCTTCCATCGCCATTTTCTTTAGTCTTAAAACCCGTTTTTTCCATTATTTGCTAGCTTAATACCCGAAAATTCAGATATGCCGAACTGGTCGCGAGCGATCAGGAACGTATCATTATACCTACCGCCTATCGCACCGACTATCTGGGCGCTCTCAAGGCATTTTCGCAAAATGGCCGGACCGATCCCTTGATCCGGATGCTAGAAGTTGCGCAGTCTTATACCCACAGGATAGATTGGAGCACGATGGATAGCGCGCGGGCTGATCTGGCGGCAACATACGCCTTTGACGATGGTTCGGATGCCAAGCTCAAATTGCTATAGGTTATTGGCTGAATTCATTGATTTGTGCTGGTTTAGCATCGGCGGGCAGACCCGGACCGCGTTCTATCCACCTACACGGGCCACCCCACTAGGATGCCTTTGCCATCTCGAACTGTCTGCGTAGATATAAGACCTCCAACCTCCGGGTCTGAACTGTGAGGTTTTATATCATGTAAATTGGCGTCGTTAGCGCTCGCACTGACCAGGACCATTCGCTCAATAGAGGCATCAGCAATACAGCAGAAAACAGCAGTGGAGATCATTTCATGTCCGAAATATGTGCATGATTTCGGACACTTTTACTCATCTAGCCGTATCAGAACAAGTTTTCCGGCTCCAGAGAGACGGGGTAGGAAGTGCTCCCGGCTAAAACAGTATGGCGCCGGATCGGCAGTCTGGATCGTGCGAGTAAAGACTAACAAGATTTGGGGATAGTGCTCCCCTTATCGAAGAAGCGACATCATTGCGGCAGCCAGTAACCTCCTTTGCGAGAGGAGCTTATTGTCATGCAAACCCATCTTCGGCAAAAGCCTTCATTTGATCACATGGATTTTGCGCAGGAATTTCTCAGACGAAACCCTGCTTACGAAGCACAATATCGCAATTTTGTCAGTGGGTACGAACAGCAGGTGGCCCGGGACGAGAACATGAATATGGCCAGAACCTGGGGGTTGGAGTTTCCCCGTCCCTCCTAATCATGATGCATCGGATCGACCTGCAATCTGGCGGGCGGCACAAACGCCGTCGATCATCATTTTTCGAGAAGATTTGAGCGGCGCTCAAGCCATTATGAGCAGGGCAACTGCGGTCGGTCTTCATATCGCAAACCAAGCGACGAACCACGAAGGTCAGCATATTATATTCGAGGGAAAATGCCGCCGCTACCGAATATTGATCAAACCGGCACGACTTGGGTTGGAGGGTGGTTATATCATACAACACGAACCGTGGCTTGAGGCTCGCATCAGCGCGTTACGGGACTTCAACAAGGCACTGGAAGGCGCTGAAATTCTAAGACCAACAAGGCCTACCAATTATCAGCGAAGAAGACTGGAACTTCTCTTGGCGATCCTCGACAGTCAATTTCTGCCCGATGGCCGTCGTCGGACACTGCGCCAGTTGGCGCAAACAATCATATATCCAAGATCTGATCTGGGACGAGCAATAGAATGGAAGTCATCATCCGAACGGCGACACACTCAACGTCTGGTAAGCGAGGCACATCATCTGATGCGGCAGGGTTAGGGCTCGATCCGCGCGGCACTATTTGCCGCTCCCACCCGGTCCCTTGGCGCAGGGGGACGCTGGGATGGGCGAGAGCGGCCCGCGGCGCCAAGGGACCGGGGGGGAGCAGACGCCTGCGGAAGCTGTTTGAGTTGGCCGGGTAGCGGCAATGGCACCGGAATCGCGATCACATGCTCGGCGGAATGGGGCTGCGATGCTTTATTGGGTTCGCCAGAGGATGAAGGTTGATCTTTGGCCTCTATGGGCAAGGAAAACGCTGTGCTCGCAGCGAGCATGAGGAGGGCGAGGCGCGCTTTGCCGCTGCAAAATTGGTGATCATGATCCGAGTTCCTTCGACCAGTTGATGGAATGCACGAAGATGCCAAGCGGATTCTTGCGCAGCACATCGGGGGTGCGGGGGGTCTGGACGACGATGGTCAGGATCGCCGTCCAGCGGCTTGTTTCGGCAAGGCTGCCGTCGCGGTAGCGCCGCTCGACCCAGGCGACGCGGAAGCTGGTCGGCGAGGCGCGGATGACGCTGGTTACGTCAACACCAACCTGTTCCTTGCCGATCAATGCGAACGGATCATTGGTTCGCGCATAGTCGTTGAGTGCCAGCGCTCCCTTGTCTGTCGCAAAGTCATAGGCGCGCAGCCAGTTCTGCCGGACGATGACCGGGTCTTCAGGAATGGCGCGGACCTGCTCGATGAAGCGGGCCAGATGAAACGCGATCTGAGGGTCCGACGGATTATATCCACTGTCGGCGGGTGCCACCGCCTGCGCTTCGCCCAATTTGTCGACCTCAACCACCCAGGGTATGATCGACCCGCGTGCGCCCTGCCAGATGAGCCCGGCGGTCAGGCACGTGGAAAGACCGAGCACGCCAAAGAAGGCAAAGCGCCAGCTGCGCGCCTGCACGCGGGCCGAACCCATGCGATCGTCCCATATCTGGGCCGCACGCTGGTAGGGCGTTTCAGGTTCGGGTGTCTTGCTGTAGCGAATATTGGGGCGTCGAAACATGGGCGTCAGTCCTTTTCAGATGTATCGATGGATGTGCCGCCGCCATGGCCGTCGCCGGCCCTCAGAGCATGAGCCGCGACCGTGGCGCCATGGGTGATGGCTTGTCGGTCCTTTATCGCTTTGGCCCATGCAGGTTGACCCGCTTCGGCTGATGGGGGCGGCGCGGGCGGGGACTGTCAGTAATTTTGTGCGCGGGGCCATATAGGTGGAATAGAAAGGACCATCATTATGGCAATTGATAAAGAGTTACTGGATCAGCTATTAGCGGGACGAGACCCGCAGGAGTTATTTTCGAA